>OHAD01001860.1_pt1 | contig 18040 bp, 18 predicted proteins | sample 1577011 | NCBI WGS metagenome assembly OHAD01 (sample SAMEA3541510, study PRJEB24748) | human gut metagenome | biome: human gut; feature: human-associated habitat; material: faeces | place: China | collected 2012 | reverse complement strand
GAAGTATCATCCTGATACCAATGCAGGTAATCCGCGCGCTGAGGAGATGTTCAAGGATGTCACGGAAGCATACAATGTCCTCAGTGATGAGAAAAAACGTAAGCTCTATGATGAGTTTGGCTTTGCAGGTCTGCAGGAGGGCTTTTCAGAGGAGGCTGCAAGACAGGCTGCACAGGGGGGCTTTGGTGGCTTCGGCGGCAATGGCTCTTTCAGTGGCTCATACAGCTCAAATGGCGGACCATTTACACATCAGGAATTCCATTTTGAGAACGGCTCCGGTGATATGGATGATATTTTCTCAATGTTTGGAGATATGTTTTCACATGGTGGCGGTAATCACAGTGGCTGGAGTACAAGTGGTAACAGTGGCTTTACCGGAAATAGCGGTAGCTGGAGTAATTTCTCAGGTGGCAGAAGTTCAGCCGGCCGCAAGGGTTCTGATGTTATGGCTGACCTTACGATTTCATTTGACGAGGCTGTTTTTGGATGCGAGAAATCTATTTCGTTACAGGATCCGTCCACAGGTAAGGTTTCCAATCTGTCCATCCATATTCCGGCAGGAATCGAGTCTGGCAAGACAGTCAGACTTAAAGGACAGGGCAATCCGGGCAGAAACGGTGGTGCAGCCGGAGATGTGCTTCTCAACGTAAATGTGACACCGAGCAGTGAGTTTGAGCGAAAGGGTCAGAATGTATACAGTACAATCCGTGTTCCGTTTACGACAGCGGCTCTCGGTGGTAAGGCGAGGGTGCATACTCTTTATGGAGATGTGGAGTGCAACATCAAGGCAGGTACACAGGGCGGCAGCAAGATACGTCTCAAGGGCAAGGGTATTTCGAGCATGAAGAATCCTTCAGTAAAGGGAGACCAGTATGTGACTGTTGAGATTTCGGTTCCACGCAGGCTTACGCCAAGGGCAAAGGAAGCGCTTGAGGAATACAGGGCTGTGAGCTGATGAATTTTATGTGCTTTATATGGAAAACAAATTTGGAATCCGCTATACTATAGGTATTATAGTACAGCGGATTTTTTGCTTGATGGGATAATAAGAAAGGACACAACATGAGCAATTATATAATGGATCTTAGAAAGGTGGTCGGACATGCCCCTTTACTGCAGGCGGGAGCGAGCATTATAATTGAAAATGAAAACGGTCAGGTGCTTCTCGGAAAGCGTACAGACAATCACCAGTGGGGCTACGCAGGCGGTTCTATAGAGCTTGGAGAGACGGTTGAGGAGGCTGCAAAAAGAGAACTTTTTGAGGAGATGGGACTTGTTGCAGACGAGATGGAGCTGTTTTATATCAATTCAGGCGAGGAAACACACTACATCTATCCGAATGGTGATGAAGTCTATAATGTGGAAATCATATACATATGCCGCAAATATCATGGCACGATAAAGCGTCAGGAGGAGGAAGTCGAGGAGCTTAAGTTTTTCGATGTGGATGATATTCCGGAGGATATTTCTGATCCAATCCGGCCTGTATTTCGTGAATATATAAAGATGAGGAAAGGCATGTCTCGTTAAGAGACTTTAAAGCTTTTGTAAGGGGGAATGATGGAACAACAGAGAAAGGGAAGAAACAAGGAAACTATAGTAAATTCAGCTTATATTAACAGTGGTGAGTATAAACGTAAATTTGATAATATAGCAGATAATGCAGAGTTAAGCAGACTTTTATATAAATTAGCTAAGAATATGTTAATACATAGATCTGGAACAGAATTTGAAGATATGTATTGGATTGATTTAGATGAAATTAGAGTAATTGCTGAAGAGACAAATTCTTTAGTAAAAAAACGAATTATTTATTCAAACAAGATAATTAAAAAAATTCAATCATGTAAAAATATAATAACAATTCATTCTCATCCGGATAGTTTTCCACCAAGTATAGCGGATTTTAATTCAAATTATGATCATAATTATGTTGTTGGAATTGTAGCATGTCATAATGGAAAATTATATATGTATTCTGCAAATGAAAGAATAAATGAGGACTACTATAAATTGGTTGTTGAAGGTTTTTTAAAAATTGGTTATAATGAAGAAGAGGCACAAATAAAAGCATTGGAAAATTTACAGATTAATTTTGACATAAAGTTTAAGGAGGTAACAGATTATGATTGCATATGAAAATGACGTATTAACAATACCAAAAAAATATAAGAAAATGTCTGTTTCTGAACTTGAAAGAGAAAAGGCTAGGTTGCTAAAAGAAATCAAAGCTTCTGTAAGTCAAAAAAAACAAGTAAGAACAAATAAGAAAAATATTAATTTTAATTTTTAGATACAAAAAGGAGAGTAGCGATACTCTCCTTTTTGTATGATCGAAGCTTACATGGCAATAGGAGAAGTATTATACTCATATTCGAAGCTATACCATTGACTTCAAACATTGTAATTCTCCTTATAATTCTGGCATAAATCCCCCTTTTATAAATACATTTTGATAATTTAATCATATCAAAAATTTATAAAAAATACAATTAATGCAATTTAAGTATAGTTAAAACATCGAAAAGATGATATATTATAGATTATTGATAGGAATTTGATTGTTATTCTTATATTAATTTGGAGGTGTTTTAATGAGTTTTTTAGTTGCATTGTCGTTATCGACGGGAATATGTTGTGGTATCTGGGCTTTGATAGCTTCATTCACTTCTTTGAAACTGATTACTTGGATAGGTTTTGCTGGTTGCACAGCTTACTTTGCATCGGGTAAACATGGTTTTGAGGGTATGAAGACAGCTTTCTTTGCTCTTATGTCTGGAGTGGCATCTGCATTTGTTGCAGTCCTAATATCTAGCAAGTTTCCTACAGTAGGAGGAGTAGCTATTTTAATGACAGCCATCATCTCAGGAACTATGTGTTACCAGTCGAAATTAAAAGAGTTATGGTTTATACCGGGGGCTTTCTTGGGATGTTTCTCAACTTTCGCATACCTATCATCAGGTGGCGACATAATGGGACCTGGAATTATACCTCACCTTGCATCTCTTCTTTGTGGTATAGTCTTGGCTGTATCATGTGACAAGGGAGCGGGTCTTTTATTTAAGCTTTTCGGTAAAGAAGAAGAGCAGTCTAACTAGGAATTATACAGACTTGATTATTAAGGCAGGATTATTAAAAGATATTCTTGCCTTTTTTCGTTTTGAAAAAAGAAAAACCGGGCTGGGTCTTATCTAATATGTGGACCTATACCTTGCGTTGTCAAGAAGATATCAATTATAAAGATAATTATCCTATACAAAATCTAAACAGGGGGACTATGCAATGAGTTATGTAAAAAAAATAATGTACGGTGAACCGGCAGAAAAAGACTTTAATATCAGAACAGCTATGGAAGAAGCTACTAGATGTCTGTTGTGTGAAGATGCTCCATGTAGCAAGGGATGTCCAGCTGGAACTAACCCAGGAAAGTTTATAAGATCTATAAGAATGAGAAACTTTAAGGGTGCAGCTGAAACTATCAGAGAAAATAATATACTTGGTGGAACTTGTGCCCTTGTCTGTCCATACGGAAACCTTTGTGAGAAAGAGTGTGCAAGGTGTGGAATAGACGAGCCAATTAAGATTGGTAAGCTACAGAAGTTTGCTATTGAGCAAGAAAAATTATTCAATATGCAGACACTAAGGGCTCCTGAGACTAAGGTTGGCAAGAAAGTAGCTTGTATAGGCTCAGGTCCAGCATCCCTAGCATGTGCTGCAAAACTTGCTCAGGCAGGCCTTGATGTAACAATCATTGAACAGTATGAAAAGGCAGGCGGTGTGTTGACATATGGAATCACTCCATCAAGACTACCTCAGGATGTTATAGAACACGACATAGACCAGGTTAGGAAATTAGGTGTTGAGTTTAAGTTCAATACAAGAATAGATGGTAAGGACGGAGTTGAAGGACTACTAAAAGAATATGATGCTGTATTCGTTGGTGTTGGCCTTTGGAAGGGATCAATTCCTGATATAGAAGGCAGGGATGCTAAGGGAGTGTACTCAGCTCAGGAATTCTTGAAATACGCTAGAGAAAACGATGGAAATATCAAGCTTGGCGATGATATCCTTGTAATAGGCGGTGGCGATGTTGCCATGGACTGTGCATCTACTTCTAAGCAGTTAGGCGCAAAGAATGTAGCTATAGTATACAGAAGAACTATAGAAGAAGCACCAGCCTACCACGAAGAAATAAAATATGTTCAGTCAATGGGTGTACCAATACATACTAGATTTGCTCCAGAAAAGATTGAAAAGAATGCTGACGGGCAGGTTGAAAAGATGTTATTTAAGTCATGGGACAATGTTTCAGAACTGAGCATGAAGGCTGATACAGTAATATTTGCTATAGGACAAAAGGCCAGTGACGATTATAGAGAGATAGATCTTCCAAAGGGTGCCTTTATGAATGGAGATATAGTAAACGGCGGTATGACTGTAGTACAGGCTGTTGCAGATGGTAAAGTTTCTGCAGATGAGATTTTGAATTACCTAGGAATAAAGGGGGACAAATAAGATGGCATTAGTTAAAGACCTTTCAATAGACTTTTTAGGAGTTAAGTGTGAGAATCCATTTTTCTTATCTTCATCTCCAGTATGTAGTAACTACGATATGATAAAGAAGGCTTTCGAAGCTGGATGGGCAGGAGTATATTACAAGACAATAGGTATATTTATACCTGATGAATGTTCACCTAGATTCGATATAACTAGAAAAGAAGGTGCTGTTTGGACTGGTTTTAAGAATATGGAACAGATATCAGACAAGCCTCTAGAAAAAAACCTAGAATATATAAGCAGACTAAAGAAGGATTTCCCAACTAAGGTACTTGCAGTATCTATAATGGGATCTACAGAAGAAGAGTGGAGTATACTTGCAAAGAAAGTTACAGAAGCTGGTGCAGACTTGATCGAATGTAACTTCTCATGTCCACAGATGACTAGCCATGCTATGGGTTCAGATGTTGGTCAGAATCCAGAGTTAGTTGAGAAGTATACTAGGGCGGTTGTTGAATCAACACACCTACCTGTAATAGCTAAGATGACTCCAAACATAGGTAATATGGAAATACCAGCCATGGCTGCAATGAAGGGTGGAGCCAAGGGTATAGCTGCTATAAATACAATAAAGGCCATCACTAATATAGACGTTGAGAATATGACTGCTATGCCAGTTGTAAACGCTAAGTCTTCTATATCTGGTTATTCAGGAGCAGCTGTAAAGCCGATAGCCCTAAGATTTATAACTCAGATGAAACAGCATGAAGAACTAAAGGACGTGCCAATTACTGGTATGGGTGGTATAGAAACATGGTCAGATGCATTAGAATTCTTGCTATGTGGAGCTAGCAATCTTCAGGTTACTACTTCAGTAATGCAGTATGGTTATAGAATTGTAGAAGATATGATCTCTGGTCTATCTCACTTCATGGATGAAAGAGGAATTGACAAGATTGAGGACCTAGTAGGTATGGCCCTTCCTAATATAGTTCCAGCTGAAGAACTAGACAGAGATTTCAAGATTATACCAAAGATAGATGAAGACAAGTGTGTAGGTTGTGGTAGATGCTATGTATCATGCTACGATGCTGCCCACCAGGCTATAGATTGGGATGGCGAAACTAGAAAGCCAGTTATAAATGACAACTGTGTTGGTTGCCACCTATGCCTAAATGTATGTCCAGTGCTTGACTGTATACTTCCTGGAGAGATTAAGTTCAAGGAAGGTAGAGAGGTACACGACATAGAAATGAAACACAATTATCTATAGGGGAGATTCTTCTAATCCTTTGTAGACACAATTAATAAATAATAGGTTGCCTCGACCTATAATATAGTAGGATGGGAGTGTTCCCATCCTATTGTCTTATAAATAAAGGGGAGTTGGGGGTAAAAAAATGGTTGAACAAAATAAAATGGAAACCACGCCAATGTTAAAATTAATAATATCCATGTCTCTACCACCTTTATTTTCCATGTTTCTTCAATATACATACAACTTTGTAGATTGTATATTTGTTTCATGGATATCTGAAGATGCCTTGACAGCAGTATCCCTGTCATTTCCACTTACAACATTTATGTTGGCGTCTTCGATAGGTATAGGCGTGGGGATAAATATACTTATAGCCAAAAAATTGGGACAAAAAGACTTTGATAAGGCAAACTCAATAGTAAGTCACGGGATTATTCTTTCAACGATTATGGGGCTTATAATTATGACCCTAGTTTATCTTATATTAAAGCCATATTTTATGTCATTTGGCCTAAGTGAAAATGTATATGACCTGTCCATAACTTATATGATGATATGTACGCTTATGCAGGTACCCAATATGGTCCATATTGCCATACAAAAGATTATTCAGGCTACTGGCAATATGTTGGCCCCAATGCTATTTCAGATAGCGGGTGTAGTCTTAAATTTTGTCCTAGACCCCATATTGATATTTGGCTATGGCCCCTTTCCTGAGATGGGAATAGGTGGTGCGGCGGTATCTACTGTATTGGGCTACAGCCTATCTATGGCATTGGCCTTCTATGTTTTGATATTTACAAGGCAAAAGGTCAAGATAAAGGTTAAGGGGTTAAGGCTAGATATGTCGATATTCAAGGATATATTCATATTTGGACTGCCATCGTTTATTATGAATGTCCTTGGGGCTATAATGGTGTCTATTGCCAATGCCTTTTTGATTGTATATTCAACTACTGCAGTTGCATTTTTTGGGGCATATTTCAAGGTCCAACAGTTGATAGTTATGACTGTCAATGGTCTGATCCAGGGTACTATACCTATTATGAGTTACAATTTTGGGGCTAAGAATTATAAGAGGCTTAATGATTCAGCAAGGTATGCGAGTATTATAGCAGGCCTTATGATGGGACTCGGTGGAATCTTGCTTATAGTATTTCCAAGGTTGGTTCTTAGGATATTTATGGCATCTGAGGCCATGATGGATTTTGGAGTAGGTGCACTTAGGATAATGGCCTTATCTTATGTATTTAACGGCCTATCAACCATTATAGCTTCATATATGCAGGCGACAGCAAGGGTATCTTATAGTATAATTATAAATTTGATGAGGCAATTATTGCTCTTGGTTCCTAGTATGTGGATCTTGACTAGGCTGATGGGCATGGAAGGCGTTTGGTATTCCTTTATAGTTGCAGAATTTATATGTTTTATTTATGCAGGTATGGTATTTAAGAAAAAAAGACTAGTTTAATATAGTCGTCATTAATTTGATATCTTATATACAATTCTTATTTGATTTAAGTTTATATTAAGTGCTTAATCATATAATAGGCTAAAAGATATGGAAAGGAATGACGAATATGAAATTTAGAACTTTTGTTTTAGTCTTGGTAGTTGCACTGGTGTCTTCTGTAGGTGGTAGTGTGTTTACGATGAATATGCTTCAGAACAGGGGGGCGCTAGTTAGCGATAGCCAACCTACTGGCAATACAGGGCAGACATCTAACAAAGTGATAGATAGTGCATCTGCCAAGAGTCAAAATGTATATCAGGCAGTAGCCCAAAAGGCATCTCCTTCTGTTGTCGGAATAGTATCTGAGACAGTTCAATCTTCTGGACTTTCTCTTGGAGACGGATTAGGTGGCCTTTTTGGAGATTTTGACGATGAAGGTGGACCTGATAGACGTGTTCAGAAGGGAACAGGTACAGGATTTGTGGTTGATAAGAGGGGTTATATACTTACTAACTCACACGTTGTATCTGATGGCAAGGCCAATAAGGTGAGTGTATTATTCTCTGATGGCAAGTCTACAAAGGGCGAGGTTATATGGTATGATACCAATCTAGACCTTGCTATAGTTAAGGTATCAAAGTCTAACCTAGCGCCTCTTGAATTGGGTGATAGCGACAAGATTAGCGTAGGTGACATAGCCATAGCAATAGGTAATCCGCTGGGAACAGACCTTATGACATCAGTTACCCAGGGTATAATAAGTGGTCTAAATAGGAATGTAAATACAGCATCTAACAATATGTCTGGTCTGATACAGACAGATGCAAGTATAAACCCAGGTAATAGTGGTGGTCCTCTATTTAACCAAGAAGGCCAGGTAATAGGTGTAAATACAGCCAAGGCCAATGCAGACAACCTAGGATTCTCAATACCTATAAATATAGTCAAGTCCGTGGTTAATAGGGTTGTGGAAGAAGGCAACCTTACAAAACCTATTTTAGGTATATCCGGTATAGACGTATCCACATATACATCTTATACAGGAAAAGACTTGGGTGTAGAAAATGGTATAGCCATAAGGTCAGTTAAGAAGGACTCTATAGCTGGCAAGGCAGGAGTTAAACCAGGAGATATAATCATCAAGATAGGTGATAGTGACATCAAAACATTGGGAGACGTAAGTAAAAAATTGTATTCTTACTCATCTGGAGCTAAGGATTCTATAACGGTCTACAGAAATGGTAAGAAGGTCAAACTTGAAGCAGCTTTCTAAAAATAGTTTATATATAAATATAGGACCCTAGGAATTTTCCTGGGGTCTTATATTTATCATTTTTTATCTATAGTCTATTTAAGATGTTATTTGAACTATGAGACTAGCTAGATTTGTAGTATAATAAAAATAGCGTAATTTTTTAGTTGAGAAGTTTATTTTTAATTTTATAAAAATGTATTCGTTTAGGATGGGAGTTAATATAGATGATAAAAGAGGTAATAGTTGTAGAAGGCAGAGACGATATAAGGGCTGTAAAGAGGGCCTTTGATTGTGAACTGATTGCTACAGGAGGTTTTGGATTTCCTAAGGGAGTTATGGAAAGAATAAAAACAGCCAAGGAAAAGAGGGGGGTAATAATATTTACTGATCCTGATTTTGCTGGTGAGAAGATAAGAAAAAAGATAGCAAGTGAGGTTGATGGTTGCAAGCATGCCTTTTTACCTAGAGACCAGGCTACCAAAGACGGCGATATAGGTATAGAAAATGCCTGTCCAGAGGATATAAGGGCTGCCCTTGAAAAGGTGAGGACGGAGAATCCTTCTAATGAAAAGATATTTTCTCAGGCTGATATGATGAAATACGGTCTTTTGGCAGGGGATAATTCTTCGGATAAGAGGGACAAGCTAGGACGTATACTGGGTATAGGATACGGCAACTCCAAGCAGTTTTTAAATAGGTTGAATAATTACGGGGTTACTAGGAAAGAATTTGACGAAGCCCTAAGGAACATTTAAATATATTAATTATAGGTAGAGTGAAAGCAGAGGTATAGAATGGATAAGAGACTTTCATCGCACAAGGCGACGATGGAAATAGTAAAGAAGCATGATTTTAAATTCACCAAATCACTTGGACAGAATTTTTTGATAGATGACAATATAATAGACAAAATAGTAGATGGGTCCCTAGCTGGTCAGGGAGATAAGGTCATAGAGGTCGGTCCCGGAATAGGTACACTTACAAGAGAACTAGCTTCAAGGTCAGAAAAGGTAATGGTAGTAGAGATAGACAAAAAATTAATACCAATCCTTGGAGATACCCTATCTGATTTTGATAATGTTACTATTGTGAATGAAGATATAATGAAGGCGGACATAAAGGACCTTATAGATAAAAACTTGGACGGTGGTCCAGTTAAGTTGGTTGCCAACCTGCCATATTATATAACAACTCCTATAATTATGAGGTTTTTGGAAGAGGATATAAATGTAACCGATATAGTGGTAATGGTTCAAAAGGAAGTTGCTGAGAGAATGAATGCAAATCCTGGAAAGAAGGACTTTGGTGCCTTATCTGTGGCAGTCCAGTTCTACTGCGATACTGAGATTGTTGCCAAGGTTCCAAGACACTTATTTGTACCACAACCAAATGTTGACTCTATAGTTATAGCACTAAGGGTAAGGCCAGAAAGAAAGTACAAGGTTGAAGATGAAGACTTGTTCTTTAAGATAGTCAAGGCTTCTTTTGGTCAGAGAAGAAAGACCCTTTTAAACTCACTTACAAGCATGGGTATTCTTGACAAAACAGATATCTCAGCTGTCTTGTCAGTGGCTGGTATAGATGAAAAAAGGCGTGGAGAAACACTTAGCTTGGAAGAATTTGCAAGACTTTCAGACTGTATGCACTCTAGGATAAAGGAGCTGCAAAAATGTTAAGACGTATTTGGAAAAAAATAACACATAATAAGATATTCTTTACTGTATTAGTAGTATTGGCTTGTTTTGTGATATATCTCGTAGTTTTTAAATTGACAGAATACAATAATGATCAAGCACAAGTCAATGATGTATTAAAGGTTGATACTGGAGATGAAAAAAATTCTGTCCAGCAGATGTTAGAACAGAGGAAAAAAGAGGAAGAAAAGAAAAGTCTGGTAGTTAGGCTGAGTCAGAGAAAAAAAGTATACATTTCTGATGAAGAGGTAGAGAATATAAAAATATCTGGAGACACTCTTGATAAATTCAAGAGGTCTATGGAGGTATTTGTCAAAATAAGGTCTATAGATGGAGATTTTTCGCCTAAAAATTATGGTAGAACAGATACAGGAATAAAATTTGAAACAGACTTTAACTATTTTAAGATAAGTGATGGCAAGAAGACAGAATTTTATAAGATACCTGTAATAAGCAAAAAAGAGTTTCAGTCTATGTATAGGAGGATGATCTATACTTCCCTAGATTTTATAACTGATAACAGTGGCATAGGTAAGATGACGGTCCTACATGGCAATGATGAAAAAAGAATTTGGCCGTGGAGAAAGGATGATGTGGTTCACAAGATCCTTTACAAGAGAGAGGTGGGCAAGATTCAGCCAGAAAAAGAATTTAAGAATAGCAAGGATAACTATACTATAAAAATGGAAAAATCCAATATAAAGATAAGCATACAGACTATGGGAAAAGACTTTATAAAGGTGGACTGTGGCGATAATACGGCCTACTACGAGGTTTACCAAGACTTGTATAGTTACCTACATGATGAGGTTTTTAAGAAATGAAAAATGTAATTAGGATAATTAAGTTGTCGCTCTTGGCGCTTGTAATAGCACTAGGATTTTATCTAGGTCCTACAAGGGTTATGGAAATTGACCTAAAAAGCCAGTATCCTAACTTGCCAAATGGTTGTGAAGTGACATCACTTTCTATGCTGATCAGCCACGAGGGTATAAATGTAAGGCCTGAGCAATTGAGTGACAACTTTTTGAAGAAGAGTGGACTAACAAATGCCAACCCTGACCTGGCCTATATAGGTAATCCAAGGTCCAATTCCAGGGGGTATTATGCATATGCAAGACCTATTGTAGAGTGTGCAAATAACTACTTTGAAAGCATAGGAGCTAGAAACTATGCTCTAGACAAGACAGGCATGAATATACTGTCACTTTTACATAGTGTTGCTATATCCAAAAAACCAGTAGCTGTATGGTATACAACTGATGGCAAGTCACCTGAGTATAGCGTCAATTCTTACACAGATGAGAGGGGAGAAAGGGTAAGTTTTTACAAAAATCTCCACTGCGTAGTAGTTCATGGTTTGGGCAAGGGTATGGTATATATAGCTGATCCTATACATGGTAAAAAGACGGTGAATTTCATTGAGTTTGCCAAGATTTACTACCAGATGGGGCAGAGGGCTATAGTTGTAAAGTAAGATAAAATTAACAAGATATAAATCTTTATAATTTGGAGGAAATATAATGAAGAAGTCAGTGATACTTGCAGCAGGCAAGGGGACTAGAATGAAATCAGTACATCCAAAGGTTGTACATAAGGTATGCGGTAAGGAAATGGTAAACCACGTAATAGATGCATCTACAAGTGCAGGTGTAAATGAAACTATAGTGGTTCTTGGACATGGTTCTGATGAGGTAGAGGCTGCCTTAAAATCAAATGTACAGACTGTATATCAGAAAGAACAGCTAGGTACAGCCCATGCAGTCTTGATGGCCCAGGACTATATAGGAGACACTGATACAATAGTTGTATTATGCGGAGACACGCCACTTATAAGTCCAGAAACCCTAGTCAATTTCTTTGACTACCATGATAAAAATGGCTGTTCAGTAACAGTTTTAACAGCCCAGATTGAAGACCCAACAGGCTATGGAAGAATAGTCAGAGATGAAAATGGGGACCTTGTAAAAATAGTTGAACAGAAGGATGCTGATGAGGCAACTCGTGCCATCAAAGAGATAAACTCAGGTATATACTGTTTTAATGGAGCTGACCTAAAGGATGCCCTATACCTAGTTGGCAACAACAATGCCCAGCACGAATATTACCTTCCAGATACGATAGAGATAATCAGACGTAAGGGCCTAAAGGCAGGAGCCTTTCTTGGAGCAACTATAGAAGAATTGATGGGTATAAACTCTAGAAACCAGCTTTCAGACGCAGAAAGAATCATGAGAAGAAGGATAAACGATAGACACATGACTAATGGTGTCACTATAATAGATACAGATTCTACATATATAGATTCAGATGTAGAGATAGGTCAGGATACTATCATCCTACCTGGATGTATGTTGACTAAGGGTACAAAGATAGGTCTATCATGCAAGATAGGTCCTCATACAAGCATAGAAAATTCTATAATTGGAGACTTTACAAGCGTAAAGAAGTCTGAAGTAATAGATGCAAGTGTAGGAACAAACACTACAGTAGGACCATTTGCCTACCTAAGACCAAAGGCAAATATAGGAAACCACTGTAAGATAGGAGACTTTGTCGAAGTCAAAAATGCTAAGTTTGGTGATGGGTCTAAGGCATCTCACCTATCATATATAGGGGATGCTGAAGTAGGTTGTGACGTAAATGTAGGTTGTGGTGTTGTATTTGTTAATTACGACGGCAAGAACAAGTTCAAATCTATTGTAAAGGACAGGGCCTTTGTAGGTTCAAATTCTAACCTAGTAGCTCCTGTAACAGTTGAAGAAGACACATTTATTGCTACTGGATCTACTATAACAGACGATATACCAGAGGGTAATCTTGCCATAGCTAGGGCTCGTCAGGTTTTAAAGCCAGGTTGGGTTGAAAAAAAGAGAAGAAAAGACCGAGGACTTGACTAAAAAACGTGAATAAATGTAAAAAATATGTTATAATTATAGATAGTGTGTTAATTATATAAAGAAATAGGGCATATTTTTTAAATATGTTATACTATTAGGAAATTAGGAGTTTTAAGAGATTACTTTTAGGAGGTTTGTGTGTTATGAGTTGTTACAATAGCCATAAGATGAAGCTTATAGCTGGTAACGCATCTAAAGAGTTAGCTGAAAAGATAGCTAAATGTTTAGGAGTAGAATTAGTTGACTGTCAGGTTAGTAGTTTTAGTGATGGTGAAATATCTGTTACAATCAATGAGACAATCAGAGGTTGTGATGTATTTGTTATCCAGTCTACAAACAGCCCAGTTAACAACAATTTAATGGAATTATTAATTCTAATAGATGCGCTTAAGAGAGCTTCTGTTGGTACAGTTGCGGCAGTTATTCCATACTATGGATATGCTAGACAGGATAGAAAGGCAAAGGCTAGAGATCCAATTACAGCCAAGTTGGTTGCCAATCTAATCACATCAGCTGGTGCAGATAGGGTTCTTACAATGGACCTGCACGCAGGACAGATCCAGGGATACTTCGATATTCCAGTTGACCATCTACTAGGTGGAAAGATACTTGCAGATTACTTTGCTAAGAAATTAGACATAGAAGATCTAGTAGTAGTATCTCCAGACCTTGGTAGTGTTACAAGATCTAGAAAGTTCGCTAATAATATCAGCAAGGAAGTGCCTATTGCTATAATAGACAAGAGAAGACCTAAGCCAAATGTTAGTGAAGTAATGAACATCATAGGTGAAGTAAAAGATAAGAATGTTATATTACTTGACGATATGATAGATACAGCAGGAACAATAGTAAATGCAGCTGAAGCTTTAAAGAAGTTTGGTGCTAAGGATGTGTATGCTTGCTGTACTCATGCAGTACTTTCAGGTCCAGCTATAGAGAGAATAGAAGGATCTTGTATAAAGGAACTAATAGTACTAGATACAATCGAACTTCCAGAAGAAAAGAAGATAGAAAAAATATCAGTTATGTCAGTAGCTGATGTATTTGCAGATGCTATAAATAGAATATACACTTGTGATTCAGTAAGTAAGTTATTCTAATAGAATATAATTAAAATTGAGGTATGGTCCACAGATATAGGTCTATACTTTCAAAAAATCAAAATCAAAATCATAATCAACGATAAAAAAGCCCAGTCAATGGGCTTTTTTATTGTAAAAGATAGGCTATCATGTTATAATGTATAGGCATTGATAACGTTTTCAAAAAGGAGGAATTATGTCGATATTAACAAATCATTATGTGCTATCATTTATCAAGTTTGCCATACTAGCAACTCTTGGTGAAATAATAGCTGCAAGTATTAAAAATAAGAAGTTAACTATACCACACTCAATAGGGTGGAGGATGTTTATATGGGGTATTCTAGGAGTATGGATTGCCTTTATGATGGGAGTTTTTGCATCAGCTATGCATATTAAGCTTGAGGCTAGCAATAGTCCAATTATGAAGTCTACATTGATGTTTGCATTCTTGACATCACTTGTCATGAATACTAGCTTTGGTCCTGTATTTATGGTATTACACAAGCATACAGATACATATCTAGACCTTAGATACAAGCACAAGGGAGAAAAGATCAGCCTAAAGAGGGTGTGTAATAATATAGATTACTTTGCCTATGCCAAGAACGTACTTATAGGTACTATACCTACATTCTGGCTACCTGCCCACACTATTACTTTTTTGTTGCCAGGTGAGTTTAGGATTGTATTTGCAGCCTTGCTATCAATATGCCTAGGAATAATATTGTCATTAAAATCATAAAAATAATATAGGTATTAAAATATTAGTGACAATATAATAGAGGCTTATATAACAAGGTCAATTTAATATTTTATGTAGCAGGAAAATAAAGAATAGCCATCCGTTTTTCATGAATGGCTATTCTTGTATTATATAATTTAGCGTCATAAGTAATAAAAATACTTATGGTGTTATAAACCCGATATATTGTCTAAGTTTACCTTGTATTTTAATGAAATATATCTTAATTAAAAATGTTATTAACAAGTATAAAAATGTTATTAAATAGACTAAAAATATGATATATATTGAGTTAGTGTATAATTTTTTGTAGAATGAAATAAAGAATATTTATAATATTCGCATTAAATATGACGTGCTATTTTTGAGGGGATAATATGTTAAAAGTAAAACATAATGTAGATGCTTTTGTTGATGAAATAAATAAAAATTTTAACACAAAAATCCATTTGGAGGGAGTATTTTTACACCAGGTGACAAGAGTGAACTCTCTAATAGAACTAATTATCAAAAATAGAATGGAGGATAAATATGATAAAAAATGCTTATGTTAAAGTGACATACAATTTCATAAAGAAGAATTGGTTAATCTATTCTTTGGTATTCTTGACAATAATTGTTTCTGTATTTACCGTATTTGTACCATTTGTAACGGCAAAGAGCCAGTCTATAAACTATAAGAAAGTTGTTGAAAAAGTTTATCCAAGGTATCCGGCGGCATCATATGATGCCACCAGTAAAGAAGCCGACTTAATTGCGAAAAATGAAAATGTCACAGAATCCATTAAATATGAGAAATTTGGTTTTTTTATAAGTGAAAATTCGGGCGTAGAATATAAATTAATGGGATTTAGTGAAAAAGCAATAGGTGAAAATAACTATGTTCTAAAAAGTGGTCGATATCCTAATAAAAATAACGAGATAGTAATAGATAAAACATATATTAAACAAGAAAAGGATACAAAATTAGGAGAGTATATTGGAGGATTAAACAATTTACCCTATAAGGTAAATGACAGTAATGAGTTATATTCAGCCAAAAAGAAGTACAGAGTGGTTGGAATTATTGAAAAAAATCCTGAATATACAAGAGCATTGTCTAAAATAAAGACTAAAAATAGAGTTGAGGAACAGCCAATGTTTTGGCTATATAATACAGATAAATATCCAGAAAATAGTGTGAATTATACGGTGTTGATAAAGCTCAAGAGTGGTCTAGATAACCTGTATGGCAATTGTGTAAAGTTGGGGGTTGATGTAGCTGAAAATCCTCAGAAGGTTGTCCAGAATTTCGAGATTTCTAGATTAAATGAATCAATAATTGGAGTAACAAGGAGTAGAGACGATTATATTTTAATTTTCGTTTCAATTTTATTTATTGCGAGTTTGTTTAGACTATTAAATGATACTAGGCTGAGAAACTTAGGTCTATTAAAAACATTAGGGGCGAGTTCTAAAGATGTATGTACTGCACTTATATTTGAAAATTTAATTTTAGGATTAATCAGTACGATAGTCGGCTTGTGCATTAGTTATGTAACAACATATAAATTGATAGGTGGGACTAATGTTACAGACTCAGCTATCGATGTAGCACTTGATACATACAAGGTATATTTTAATGAAAATGACATATTATTAGTATTACTTGTAGTTTTTACACCGATTATCATTAATCTAGTCAGTTTAATTATAAGCTATAAAAAAACTCAGGCTTTAGAATTAATAAATGAGGGAAGGAGAGGTTCTAAGAATACAAATCTCGTTAAAATAAAAGTTAAAGATTTCGCTAGTAAGATATCCATAATAGGATTTATTAATAATTTCTCAAACTATATATTACCTATAATAATCATAGTGATTATTGGAAGTAGCATAATAAGTGTTGTGGGAGTGGAAAAAATTTTGTCGACGGAGTGTAGTGAATATGACATTTATGAGTCGGAATATTTGGGAAGGAATTTTTTAGTGAAAAAAGATGGTTTCTCTGTCAATAATGGAATAAGTATGGATGATATAAAGCAAGTTGACAATTATAGTGGTCTTACGCAAAATTTAAATATATATGGTTATTTAGTTTGTGATGTGGGGCTGGTGAATGAATCTTATCTTTCTAACAATGCTATATCACAAAAGAAAGGTGAGTATGAGTTTGACTGCACAATAACAGGAATAGACTCTACTAGAGAAAAAGAACTTGAAAAAATGGGAATTATGGGCATGGATGATATTAAAAAAATAAAGTCCAATGAAGTAGCCTATGTACTGTATAATAATTTGTATTATGATAATGGCACAAATAAGTATCAAGAGTTTATTAAAAATATTAAACAGGGTGAGAATATTTCCTTGAAAATACCGTATATTTCAGAAGGGATTCAAAAGTACAAAACCATTCCTGTTAAAATTTTGGATATAAAGAATACTAAGGCTTTTGTAGAGCAGACAAGTGCAATAGATAAAACAAATGTAGAATTCGTTTTTGATTTGAATAAGCTGAAAGAAATAACAAATGTAAATGATGTAAGTGCTGTTAGATTTAATGTAAAATCGGATAAAGAGAGAAAAATTGTAAATGACATATTTTCATCAAAGTATGATATTAAAGATAGAGATATGAATAGGATAAAACAAAAAGAACTAAGAGATAAAACCTACTTTGCTAAAATAAAACTTAGACTAGCATTTTACATAATTCTGTTATTATTCTCGCTGACATTCACAATTAGGATAATAATAGCAAAAAAAGAAAAAGATTTCGGTATATTAAGAATGTTAGGTGCAAATAAGAAGTTGGTTAGTAAAATTTTACTTTTAGAAAATATGGTATTTGTAGTTAGTAGTTCATTAATTGCAGTAGCACTAGGTGTATTTAGAATATATGGTTACTACAAAAAAACACATGATCTAGACATGTATTATAAGGGAGTAACACATATAAAATTTGTATTACCAATGACGACAATATTATTGTTTTTAATATCAGTTTTCATAGTATTCTTTGTAATACAAAGATACTCAAGCAGAAAACTTATTTCAACGAATGTTGTAATAAATTCTAAAAATGATTAGTGTAAATTTTTGGAGAGGTGTATGTATGATGTGTACCCATAAAACTGGACACATTAATATTTAGTTTACATTCATGGATGC
>OHAD01001853.1_pt1 | contig 18088 bp, 15 predicted proteins | sample 1577011 | NCBI WGS metagenome assembly OHAD01 (sample SAMEA3541510, study PRJEB24748) | human gut metagenome | biome: human gut; feature: human-associated habitat; material: faeces | place: China | collected 2012 | reverse complement strand
GTGTGGCAGCCGCAGGCGGCCGGGCCGCGCGCTATTTCACAACGGATATCTGCGACGGCATGGCACAGGGCCATGACGGTATCAATTATTCTTTGGCCAGCCGCGACATGATCGCCAATATGGTGGAGATCCACAACAACGCCACTCCCTTCGATGCCGGGGTATTCATCGCCAGCTGCGACAAGGGGCTGCCGGGCCTTCTAATGGGGATCGGCCGAACAGACCTGCCAGCTGTCGTGGTGACAGGCGGCGTTATGGAGGCCGGGCCGGACCTGCTGACACTGGAGCAGATCGGTGCCTACAGTGCCATGTGTCAGCGCGGTGAGATCAGTGAGGCGCAGCTCACTTATTATAAGCACCATGCCTGCCCCTCTTGCGGTGCATGCAGCTTTATGGGCACGGCGGGCACGATGCAGGTGATGTGCGAGGCGCTGGGCCTTACACTGCCGGGCAGCGCGCTTTTGCCGGCCACCAGCGCGGATCTTGTGGAAGTGGCCAGAAAAGCGGGCGCACAGGCTGTGGAGCTGGCAAAGCGCGGCTTGACGGCCCGCGATATCGTGACGCGGGAGAGCTTTGAAAACGCCATTATCGTGCACGCGGCAATTTCCGGCTCTACAAACGCCATCCTGCATCTTCCGGCCATCGCCCATGAATTCGGCATTGAGATCGATGCCGACACATTCGAGCGCATCCATAAGAGTGCTCATTATCTGCTGGATGTGCGCCCCGCCGGACGCTGGCCGTCAGAATATGTCTATTATGCGGGCGGCGTGCCCGCCATCATGGAAGAGGTGCGTCACCTGCTCCACCTCGATGTGATGACCGTCACTGGAAAAACGCTGGGCGAGAACCTGGACGGGCTGAAGGCCGGCGGCTATTACGAAAAATGCGCGGAATATCTTAAAAAGACAGGGGTCAAAAAAGAAGATATCATTCGTCCGTTTGACGCCCCAATCGGAGATAAGGGGACCATCGCCATTCTGCGCGGGAATCTGGCGCCCGAAGGGGCTGTTGTGAAGCATTCGGCCGTGCCGGTAGAGATGCACAAGGCGCTTTTGCGCGCCCGCCCTTTCGACTGCGAGGAGGACGCCATTGCCGCCGTCATCGCCCACGACATCAAGCCAGGAGATGCGGTGTTTATCCGCTATGAAGGACCCAAGGGCAGCGGAATGCCGGAGATGTTCTATACCACGGAGGCGATATCCTCCGACCCGGAGCTGGGCAAGACCATCGCTCTCATTACAGACGGCCGTTTTTCCGGCGCGTCCAAGGGCCCGGCTATCGGGCATGTTTCGCCGGAGGCGGCCGAAGGCGGTCCCATCGCGCTGGTAGAGGAGGGGGACCTTATCCAAATCGATATCCCTGCGCGGGTGCTGGCCATAGTGGGTGTGCGGGGCGAGCGGAAAACGCCCGAGGAGATGGACGGGATACTGAAGGAGCGCAGAGCCGCGTGGCAGCCCAGGCCGTTGCGGTATCAGAGCGGTGTTTTGAAAATCTATTCCGAACATGCGGTCGGCCCGATGAAGGGCGGCTACATGAAGTGAAAATGAGGAGTGATGAAGCCCCATGGAAAAGCTGAGAACCGGTATCATTGGGTGTGGAAAGGTGGGCGATTTTCATGCCAAGGTCTATGCGGAGTTGCCCCAGAGCGAATTTGTCGCTGTCTGTGATGCAGACAGCGCGCGTGCGGAGGCCTTTGCGTCACGCTATGGTGTGAAGGCGTATACGGATGTGGCCACAATGTGCCGCGATGCGAGGCTGGATGTGGTGAGCATCTGTACTCCGCACCCACTGCATGCCAGTCCGGCCGTGGCGGCTGCGGACTGCGGCTGCAATGTGCTTGTGGAAAAGCCTCTGGCTTCCAGCCTTGAGGACTGCGACGCCATCATCGCGGCGGAGAAGCGTAATCATGTCACTGTAGGCACGATGGTGCAGCGCCGTTTTTACCGCCCCTGCATGCGCATCCACAAGGCCATCGAGGATGGGAAGCTGGGCCGTCCCGTGCTGGGAATGGTGACGATGCTGGGTTGGCGCGACGAGGCTTATTATAACAGCGACCCCTGGCGCGGCACGTGGAAAGGCGAGGGAGGCGGCGTGCTGGTGAACCAGGCGCCCCATCAGCTGGATCTGCTGCTGTGGTACATGGGCGAGGTGGACGAAGTATACGGCGTCTGGAAGAACCTCAACCACCCTTATATCGAGGTGGAGGACACGGCTGTGGCTGTGGTTAAATTCAAGAGCGGCGCTGTGGGCAATATCGTTGTGAGTAACAGCCAGAACCCGGCGCTGTACGGCAGGGTGCACATTTTCGGTGAGAACGGTGCGGCCGCAGGTGTGCAGACCGATGGCGGCGCGATGTTCATCGCGGGCATGACGTCTATAACAGAACCGCCTGTAAATGATTTGTGGACGGTGCCTGGCGAAGAGGAAATGCTGCCTGTGTGGAAAAAGGAGGACAGCGACTTCTTCAACAGTGTGGACTCCATGTATTACTATCACCGCGAGCAGATCAAAGATTTCCTCGAGGCTGTGCAGAGTGGCAAAAAGCCGCTGGTGGACGCCACAGAGGGCAGACGCACGGTGGAGCTGTTCACAGCCATCTACCGAAGCACGAAGGATAACGCCATCATTAAATTCCCGCTGAAATAAGGGGGCAGGGAAAATGTTTATCTCTTACAATGAGGCGTGTGCGAGGGATTGCTCTACACTGGAGCAGGACCTCGTGCTGTGCGAAAAGGCCGGGTTCGATTATATCGAGATCCGCCTTGACATGCTGACAGATTATCTCAAACGCCATACGGTGGAGGAGTTGGCGGCATTTTTTTGCACGAGCCGGCTGAAGCCGCATGCCTTTAATGCGCTCTATCTGTATCCGGAATTTTTGAGCGAGGGCGACGACGAAGCACGTCAAAAGGAGCTTTTGGAGGAGTTCCGGCTTGGTTGTGAGGTGGGGAGAGCCATCGGCAGCCATTACTTTATCATTGTGCCGCCGCTTCAGCGCGACCCGGCAGGCGGCCCGTATACAGGCAGCTGGGAAGACACATTTTCGAATTGTGTACGTATCCTCAAGGAGCTTTCCCGGCGGGCGGAACCATATGATATGAACCTGTGCTTTGAGCTCGTCGGCTTTGAACGCTCAAGCGTCCGCAGCATCGGGCAGGCAGACGCTGTAGTGCGCGCTGTAGACCGGCCCAATGTGGGCTTTGTGTTCGACTCCTACAATATTTTTCTCAACGGTGGGTGCAACGACTTTTCGGCCATTGGAAGCGTGCAGCCGGAAAAGATATTCACCGTTCACCTTATGAGCGCGGACGATGTGCCCGAGGCACAGCGCGGCCAGGACAAACGCTGCTTCTGCGGCCGGGGCGTGGTGGATACCGGCGCGTTCCTCCAGGAGCTGAAGGCGGCAGGTTACAGCGGCATAGTCTCTGTGGAGACCTTCCGGCCCGAATATTGGGCAAAGACGCCCGAATGGGTGATTCCCAATGCATATAAGACGACGCGCGCGGCGCTGGCCGAAAACGGATGCCTTTGAAAAGGATGGCTTTTTCGTCTGTCAACAGTGGATGCACCTCGCCTGGCAGAGAAGGCGGGTGTTCGATACAGTCCTGTATAATTTAATTGAACGAGGAGGAATACTATGTCACCTTTAGCGTTTGTGTTCATGTTGATCGCTGCGATCATCATCCTCACAGTACTGACCTTGAAGTTCAAGATGCACCCTGTGATGGTGCTGTTCATCACAGCGACGTTCTGCGGAATAGCGTCCGGCAAAAGCCTGGTGGACACCTTCAGTTCCATCACCAGCTATTTTGGTTCCACGCTGGGCAGCATCGGCGTCATGATCATCTTCGGCGCTGTCATTGCCGCCGGCATCAGCGATACCGGCGCCGCCACCAGCATGGTGAACTTCTTCATCCGCCTTTTCAAGGGCAAACGCCTTGAGTTGGCTCCGGCGCTCACCGGCTTCATCATGAGCATACCTGTGTTCGGCGATATCGCCATTATTCTGAACGCGCCCATCTCCGCCATCCTCGCTAAGCGCAAGAAAATGAGCATGACACAGGTGGCGCCATTCGTCAATCTGGGCCTGACGCTGACGCACGGCCTTGTGCCGCCCACGCCCGGTATCCTCGCGGTATCTGTGTTGCTGGGCGCCGACATCGGCACTGTGATTTTGTGGGGTCTCGTGTGCTCTGTCATCTCCTTCGCAGTGTGCTATTTTGTGCTTACCCCGATCTATTCCAAATGTGAGTACATCGAGCCGCTGGCTTCCTACACCGAGGGCATCGAGGCTGTGGAGGACACATCCTCTGTGGACGCTTTGCTCATCAAGGAAGAGAATACGCCAAAGGCGGCAGCTTCCTTCCTGCCTCTTCTGCTGCCTGCCGTGATGATCGCTGTTGGTTCCATCGGCAAGCTGCTGGTGAGCGAGGGAAGCGGTGCCTACACCTTTTTCAACACTTTCGGCAACACGGTTCTGGCGCTGTTCTGCGGCATCATTGCTGTGGGAATGCTTATATTCGGCCGCAAAAAGAAGGTTGTGGATAAGGCAAATGTGGACGGCAACGGCTGCAAGGTGAGCGAGAAGAGCAGTTGGTTTGAGATCGTGATGAACAACTGGGTCGGCCGTGCGCTCAACATCGCCATCAGTGCTCTGCTCATCACAGCTATGGGTGGCGCCATGGGTGGTATCCTGCGCGAGAATGAGGCGATCCAGACCATCGGCAACGCTATTGCAGCCACCAATTTCCCGGCGATCCTGGTGCCGTTCCTGCTGGCAGCCATTTTGATGACGGTCTGCGGTTCCATGACGACTGCCTCCATGACGGCCGCTGGCCTTATGGCAGCACTGGTTCCCGTGCTGGGCATGAGCCCGGTGGTGGCCGCTCTGGCCATTGGTGCGGGTTCCATGGTGGGCTGGCATGTGAATAACAGCGGCTTTTGGATCTTCACTTCCCTGTATGGCTTTGATACAAAGCAGGGCCTCAAATACTTCACCACCACCAACGCTCTGGGCGGTATCGTAGCATTTGCGGTGCTGGCTGTGCTGACGATGGTCGGCTTGGTGGCATAAAAAGGCAAGAGTCACCGGTGCGGCCCCGCTGCTCTGCCGGCAGGGGCGGAAGAACGGTGGCTGCAGCAAAGCGGCGGCCGGGATGTCCGGGCGCCGCCTTGCGCTGTTTTTCCAGCGTGCTGTTGCTGCCGGGAGAGGGGTGCATGGAGCATTTGCCTGTGTATGGACGTATACGGCTGCGGCCGTATTGATGCAGAGGAGGAAAACATGATCAATGCATTTCCGAAAAGCAGGTGTGTCGCCTGGACGGGCGGCGCTGTTTTGGGCGCAGCGGCAGGCATTTCTGCCTGGCTGTATATGGCGGGCCGTGCGGCCTCGCTCTTCAACAGGGCAATCGTCGCGCTGCTGGCCGCCTTTATCGCTGTGAATATCGCATTGTATATAGCCCGGCTCATGGCCGCGCGGGAGTATCAGAAACGCCTTCTGCTGCTGTATGAAGCACTCGACCCGTCGGCTTTCCTGCAGGCACTGCTGCCCCTGCGGAAAAAAAGGATGGATGCTTCCAACCGCTGCACCACGCTGGTGCATATTGCCAACGGATATCTCTACGGCGGTCAGCCGCAGCAGGCACTGGCGGTGCTGGAAGATGTGCAGCCGCCGGAGAAGGCGCTGGAGATGCGGGGTCTTGTGGCCGGCAACAAAGCTACCTGCTTTCTGGCGGCGGGCGAGATGGATCGGGCGCAGACAGCCATGGACGAGCTGCGGCGCATTGCAGCAGACAGGAACTGCAAAAAGGAATTCGTACAAAAGGCGCGCCATACGCTGGGCTATCTGCAGCTCTGCATGGATATTGCCCGGGGAAGGCACGCAGATGTGGGAGCGCTTCAAAAGGATTTTGAGAGCAGCCGTGCACCGCTGCACCGGCTGGATGTGCAGTACCGTATCGCACTGGCGCTGCGCCACAGGGGCGACCGGACAGGCATGGAGAAAAGCCGCGAATATCTCCTTGAGAACAGTGGCGGTACCTGCTACGGCGAGCTTGCGCGTGCACTTTGATACCTGTGAGCGATATAAAAAAGCAAGGCCTGAGGCTTCACTGCCCCGGGCCTTGCGGTCTTATCGGAAAGTTTATTTTTTCCACACCATCATTTTCTTCGTGGCCTTGTAGATATGGTTGTGTCAAAAACTTTTCGCACTTTGGTTTGCAGACCCTGACATGAATGAAGTCAGCCGGTAATGGAGGCATTCTCAATGGCATCCCTTAGGTGCTTCATGTTCATGTAATTCCTGTTGCCCAACTGGACACCGGCCACATTACATTGCGCAGCCGTGCGCAGACTGGCATGGGGCAGATTTACCATTCGGGAAACTGCCCACCCTACGGTTGTGGTGACGAATTTCCCGGTTCAGCCTCTCAATGGCATTGTTGATGTGGATGCGTGCCCAGTGTTCGCTGGGGAAGTCGCAGCAGGCAAGCGTCTCCTCAATGCTCTCCTCCGCCTTTTTGACGGCTTCTTTCAGCTTCATGGAAGTTCCTCCACCATGGCCCGGGCCTTTTCCTAAATGGTGTCTACACAAGATTAGGCTGAAACGGCACACCAAATAGCAATGCAACGAATTTGTACTGCTGCCAAAAAGGATGCTGTATTTTTTGCGTGTCGAGTGGCAATACCACGCCAGTATTTCAAGTGCAGAAAAGCATTCCCCAACAAATGACGAAGCCGATACAAATAACGGCCATACTTCCGCTGTTATCTGCGATCTCGTTTGATCGGAATGACGACGTTCATCCCAGCACCAGCAGCATAAGAAATAATCGGGTTGGTGCCATGACCACGATCAGTCAATAATGTTTCCGCAGCTATTCCCCCAATCAGGTGAATAGCTTCTTGGCAATCAGCTCGGATACCCTCTGTAACATGTACTCGGACCGGCATACCATTTGCATCCACGACAAGGTGAATCTTGGTATTGAGTCTCCTTTTGTACGACTCATGTCCTGATTACCGCTTTTGGCTTCTGCTGCATGTGGATGTACCTTACAGTGGCTGACATCAATCATCGGCCATTCCAAATCAGGCTCATCTGCGAAAATGCTGATATACAGTACCCCATTTCCCGTAGCACGGCGGCAACCCCCGCCATGTGCTCCTGTGTGTAAAATCCAAAATACGCCATTGATAGACCGCCGGTTATCTTGTGCTGTGCCGCCCCCATTGCCCTCGCTGTCCTGAACGATGAGGCTCCGGCAGATTCCATACCTGATCACGGCTGTCATGGCGTTGTTGTTCATTGCTCATAGGAACACCTCTTTCTGAGCTATTGGCCTATTTTACCACATTACTCGTGTAAACACTATTTAGGAAGAAGAAATGCTGCCCTCTTTCCCTTTGTTTGGAAGTATGATAGAATAAGCGGGAAATTTGGATAAAGCCGGGATGTTGTATATGAGTCTGGAATCAAAAATAAGAAGTCTGAAGGCACATCCTCTCATTCAGGTGCTGGCCGACAATAGGGGGAATCCGCGTACGCTTGTGCTGATCGAACCGCTGTGGGGCGTCCCTTACAACCTTATCGCACCGTTCGCCACTCTTTATATGTACACACAGGGCATCACAGATGTGCAGATTGGCCTGATTCTCTCCGTCACGATGGCAGTCCAGGTGTTGTTTTCCTTTTTGGGGGGCATTTTGTCTGACAAGCTGGGACGAAAATTCACTACCATGATGGGGGATTTTTTCGGATGGGGGCTGGCCTGTCTGGTGTGGGCTGTTTCGAACAATTTCTGGCTGTTTTTGGCCGCTGCAATCCTGAATTGCTTTGAGCAGATCAATCAGACGGCATGGTACTGCCTGCTGATTGAGGACGCACGCCCAAAGGATCTGGTAGGAATCTATACCTGGGTAAATATTGGCGGATTGGTGGCCATCTTTTTTGCGCCGCTTTCCGGTCTGTTCGTCCGTTCGTATTCGATCGTGCCGGTAGTACGGGTGCTGTATTTTCTTTTTGCGCTGACAATGATCCTGAAAACGCTCATCACCTTCCGGTTTTGCCATGAAACGAAGCAGGGCAAAATCCGGCGCGCAGAGACAAGGGGAATATCTGTTTTTCATATGCTGGGGGAATACCGCCAGTTGATTCCCGGTATGCTGAAGAATAGGGGTGTGCTCAAAGCAGTGGCTGTTTCTGTGATCCTGTATGTCACCAACATGGTGAGCACAAACTTTTTTGGTCTGTATGTGACACAGCGGCTGGGGCTTTCGGAAAACTTTCTGGCGCTGTTCCCCATTTTGAACGCGGCTGTCATGCTGATCTTTATGATAGGGCTTCAGCACCGCATCAATGCCACGAAATTTCGCATCCCGCTATGGATCGGGCTGGCGTTGTACGTCGTGGCTGCCTTGGTGCTGATCTTCTCTCCTGCGGACAGACTGGGCTTTGTGCTGTTGTATGTGTTTATTGCCGCTGTGGCGGCAGCGCTGGTGAATCCGCGTAAGGACGCGCTTCTCCAGCTCAACATCACTCCGCAGGAACGGGCACGCCTGAATGCCCTTATCATGGCCTCCACAGTTGCCCTCTCCTCTCCTTTTGGTTATCTGGCCGGGTGGCTCTCCAGTATGGACCGCCGCCTGCCCTTCGTTTTCACACTCCTGTTATTTGTCACGGCAATGTTTGCCATAGGCCGCATCCAGGAGCCGCAGGTGGAGGAAAGGTAGAAATGCCGCTGCGGCTGATTTTCCTGTGTTCTAGGCGTCAATGGGTGTTTTCTTATGTTTTATACGGTTTTCGGACGCTTTTTTGTGTTGACCGGCACCTTGAAAACAAGCGGAACAGCGCCTTAGGCGGGGTGCCATAAAAAAGTGAGTGAAGTTTTGGGGAGCGGCATGGCCTATGAATCATGCCGTTCCTGCTTTTGTCAGCTCTTCCAGCGGAATAAAGCCCACGGAGCATAAGTGATTCGGATACTCTGGGTTGCCTCGTACCGCTTATCCGTCCGAAGTTCTTCAGGACCTTTTTCCGAAACATCAATGAACTTGTCCGTAGTGTACCGGCAGAAAAAATCTTTCAGGTTGATGGCTGGCATTTTATTCCTCCGTTTTGATTTTTTGGTTGGGTGAATCGAAACAAAAGGCAGGCGGGGCGCCTGGAGACAAAGTGTCTCAGAGCATAGGAAAGCGCCCGCACAGCTTAAAGCTGCACGGACGCAGGAGAAACGGGCGTTATTTTCAAATGCTGTGTATTACGATGATTTTCGTATCCTTGGGCAATCTCTATCCGCCCTGGAGAGTGGCTTTTTTGAAAAGCCAAGGAGACGGATAGAAAAGCACAGCGTTACCTCCTTGCATCCGCAATGATGGTTTTAGCTTCTTTCTTTGTTAACACCTTGCCATAAGACACGACTTTCCCGTCCACAACCAGCGCAGGAGTAGTCATAACTCCGTAAGCGGCGATTTGTGAAAAGTCTGTTACATGGTCGATGGTTGTATCCATTCCCAATTCCACAAGAGCTTCACGGGTAGCATTTTCCAGAGTTTTGCATTTAACGCAGCCACTTCCCAGCACCTTCACCCCAACGCCAGACTTAGACGCTTCTGTTTTTGCCATTGTTTTTGGGGTGCAGTTTCCCACACAGCAGCAGAAGTTCGTTTCTTCTTTTTTCTTGTTAAAAAGTCCCATAATTGATTCCTCCTGAAAATTATATAAGCAAAAATTGAAACGCATTGAACAGGTAGCCCACAAGGATGATACCGATAGTGCAAATACCAATAAACAGCGCCAGCAGCTTCGGCTTCACAGCCTTGCGAAGCATAATCAAGGACGGCAAACTCAGTGTTGTGACAGCCATCATAAAGGACAAAATTGTGCCGAGTTGTGCGCCCTTATAGAGCAGGGCTTCTGCCACCGGGATTGTACCAAAAATATCCGCATACATGGGGATACCCACCAGCGTGGCAAGAACAACACCAAAGGGATTGTTGCCGCCTAATACCGCTTCAATCCAGCTTTCTGGAATCCAGTTGTGAATGACTGCGCCAATTCCCACACCAACCAAAATGTATGGAAATACTTTTTTGAATGTGGAAACGACCTGTTCTCTGGCATACTGTATTCGTTCCCGTTTCGTCAGGGTAGGAGATTCAATATCCACGCCGCCGGCAGCACGGACAAATTCCTCCACATACGGTTCCATGTGTAGTTTTTCAATTAAGGTGCCGCCTGCCACAGCGATCATTAAACCGACAATCACATAGATGACCGCAACTTTTGCCCCGAAAATGCTCATTAAAAGAATAAGACTCCCCAAGTCCACCATAGGGGATGAAATCAGAAAAGAGAATGTAACTCCCAGCGGCAACCCTGCGCTGGTGAAGCCGATAAAAAGTGGAATGGACGAGCAAGAACAGAAAGGCGTCACAGTTCCCAGCAGGGCAGATATGATATTTGCACCGACACCATGGAACCGGCTCAATATCCGCTTGCTTCGTTCCGGCGGAAAGTAACTTTGAATGTAGGAAATTACGAAAATCAAAAGGCAGAGCAGCACCGTGATTTTTAACACATCATAGAAGAAAAACTGAATACTTCCTCCTATACGTTCCCCTACATCCAGCCCCAGCTTGGAAAGGCCCTTGCCAATTAGCTCATTCAGCCATTTCATGCCGAACACTTGATCCTGGATAAATTGCCACACACCCATAGAGAAACCTCGCTTTCAATTTGCCGGACAACATATCAAAAAAAATTGATGTTTGGTGCCGAGATAAACGCCATCTTGCTATGATGGCGTTTATTTATCACATGAGGGGCATTCACATACCCGTTCTGTGTTCGGTGTGATAAGAGCCAGTAGTAACTCCACCGCTTCATCTTTGCCGGTCTCGCTCAAGCGGTAATGCGTCCATTTACCCTCTTGACGACTCACCACAAGCCCGGAATCACATAGAATTTTCATGTGATAAGATAGGCCAGACTGTGTTAAATCCATCGGCTCTTGTAAAACACAAGCGCATTTCTCGCCACTGCGTAGTTGCTCCAAAATGGCAAGACGTTTTGGGTCGCACAGGGCTTTAAACACCCTTGCGCTTTCTTGGTAAGTTCTCATGTGTTTGCCTCATATTAAAAAGTTTTGATGTGAACAGTATATGCACCATTATCTCGTTTGTCAATAGCGCTCTGCAAATTATTTTAGTAGCGTTTACACCTTGCACGAAACCGCAAGCAACGCAAAATGGACACGCTTGCTGTTTTGCGGGGCTGTCAGCCCTGCAAAAATACCTGTTGAGAAGCTTCCCCGAACCCTGCCTCACAGGCCGTTAACGCGCCTGTTCCTTGTGTGATTTACAGCATAGCAATTTTTTTAGTATGTCTCTTGGTGAACCGCATGAGTATTAAATGGTGATAGTAGTTTGATTTTCAGGCATGGGGAATGACAGGATACCCCCTTCAAAAAACCGCGCCTGCCTGACAGATGCCGTAATTTAGTAGTTTTCTAATACTGTCTTATGAGAACCCACCGGGAAGGACGATTTTACTGCAAAATCATTCATGCTCCTTGCACGACAGCGTTTCGACCTCCAGCTTAAACACGCGGACGGAATCCAACATCGCGCCGGAAAACGTCCAGCCGTCTTTTCCGGTATTGTGCAGCATCAGAGCCTGCAAAGCCGCTTCTTTCTGCGCGGCCTCCTCCACAAAGGAAACGCGCCCCGTGCCGATAACGCTTTGAAACCGGGCGGTATGCCGGCAGGCTTCCTCGCCCTCTACCAGCGCGTAGTTTACGTCCAGCTCAAAGCCGACGGAGGGCGTCCCGGCGATGAGATCCAGCTTCCGCCCGCTTTTAGCGCTGTGAAAATAGAACACCCGCTTTCCGTTTTCCTCGGCGTAGCCGAAATTCAGCGGCACGATATACACCGCGCCGTTGTCGCAGAAGCCGAGGCGGCAGCAATGGCAGGTCTGGATGATTTGTGTGATTTTTTCTGCATCTGTGATCTCGCGGTCCGTACGCCGCATGTGCCTCACTCCTCATTGGTTTTGTTTCATGATAACACAAAGGAACCGGTTGAGGCAACTTTACAAAATATGTGTTGCCTGTGCCGCCGGCAGGCATGGAAAATCAAATTTTTTGATTTACGGCCGTGGAAGCCCGGCGGATTTGCGGCCGCGCTGCCCGGCGCACTGCTCTGCTTTTTGCAGCGGCGGTGCTTTTTTGCAAAAAACAACGGAATCTTAGGGGAGACGGGCTTTTTAACTTGATTCGACACCGTTCGACATGGTAAAATAGACTCCCGGCGCATCCCACTTCGCGCCGGCCATGGCCGCGTCTGTTCCCCATCCAGGAATGGGCGCGGCCGCTTTGTTTTTTACCGGGGAAAACCGTGAAAAGCGGTTGATTTTTGCGCTCCGTTCGCCTATACTGAAAGTGAAAAAAGCTGCTGTTTCAGGGAGGGAACGTTATGAAAAATTACGTGATCACCATCGCCAGGGAAAACGGAAGCAACGGCCGCGCCATCGGCGAGGCGTTGGCCGGGCGCCTGGGCATCCCTTTTTACAACCGGGATATCCTGCGCATGGCCGCCGATGACAGCGGCATCAACGAACAACTGTTTGCCAACGCGGAGAAAAGCTTCCGCAGCAGTCTGCTGTTCCGCGTGGCCAAAGACGCCTACAACGGCGAGGTCATCCCGCCGGACAGCGACAACTTTGTTTCCAACGAGAACCTGTTCCGCTACCAGGCCAAGGTGATGCTGGGCCTGGCGCAGAACGAGAGCTGTGTGATGATCGGCCGCTGCGCGGACTTTATTTTGCGCGACCGGCCCAATGTGCTGCGTGTGTTCATCCACGCGCCGGAGGAAGTGCGCGTGCGCCGCGTCATGCAGCGCCACAACCTCTCTGAGGCCGAGGCGCGCCGCCACATGCGCCAGGTGGACAAACGCCGCGCGGACTATTACCGCGCTTTCACGGGCAGCGACTGGCGCGACGCCGGCCATTATGACATCTGCTTCGATTCCGACCATATGGGTGAGGAGAAGATCATCCGCTTCATTATGGGATATATGAACGTGTGCTTCGAGGACTGAGCCGCGGCGGAAAGAAAATGAAAACAGCCGGAAGGGAAGATTCCCTTCCGGCTGTTTTCATGTCCGGCGTCAGGAAAGCTCGAACTTACCGGTGTAGAGCTGATAATATCTGCCTTTTTGCGCGAGCAGCTCACTGTGGGTGCCGCGTTCGATGATACGGCCCTGTTCCAGCACCATGATGCAGTCTGAATTGCGTACAGTGGAGAGGCGGTGTGCAATGACGAACACCGTGCGGCCCGCCATCAGGCGGTCCATGCCCTCCTGTACAATGCGCTCGGTGCGTGTGTCGATGGAACTGGTGGCCTCGTCCAGAATAAGCACGGGCGGGTCCGCCACGGCCGCGCGGGCAATGGCCAGCAGCTGCCGCTGGCCCTGTGAGAGGTTTGCCCCGTCGCCTGTCAGCAGAGTGTTGTAGCCGTCCGGAAGATGTTCGATGAACGCGTGGGCGCCCGCCAGCTGCGCCGCAGCCGTCACCTCTGCGTCGGTGGCGTCCAGTTTGCCGTAGCGGATGTTGTCCGCTACGGTGCCTGTGAATAGGTGTGTGTCCTGCAAAACGATTCCCAGGCTCCGGCGCAGATCCGCCTTTTTGATCTTGTTGACATTGATGCCGTCGTAGCGGATCTTGCCGTCCGCAATGTCATAAAAGCGGTTGATGAGGTTTGTGATGGTCGTTTTGCCCGCGCCGGTGGCTCCCACAAAAGCGATCTTCTGGCCGGGCCTGGCATACAGGCTGACGTTGTGCAGAATGATCTTGGCGTCGTCGTAACCGAAATCCACGTCGTCGAACACCACTTCGCCCTCCAGCCTGCGGTAGGTGGTGCTGCCGTCGGCCCTGTGGTAATGCTTCCAGGCCCAGACACCCGTGCGCCCGCGGCATTCTTCCAGACTGCCGTCCGCGGTTTGTTCCGCATTCACCAGCTCCACATAGCCTTCGTCGGTTTCAGGAGGCTCATCCATCAGGCTGAATACGCGCTCCGCGCCTGCCAGCGCCATGATGATGGAGTTGAACTGCTGTGATACCTGTGAGATGGGCTGGTTGAAGCTTTTGTTGAACTGCAGAAAGGATGCCAGCCCGCCCAGCGTAAAGCCGCCCGTGCCGAAGAGCGCCAGCAGCGAGCCGAGGATGGCCGTGAGCACATAGCTGAGGTTGCCGATGTTGGCCATGACGGGCATGAGGATATTGGCATAGCGGTTGGCGTTATCGGCACTGTCGGCCAGCGCGTCGTTCAGCGCGTCAAACCGGGCGATGCTCTCATCCTCGTGGCAGAATACCTTGACGACTTTCTGGCCCTCCATCATCTCCTCGATATAGCCGTTGACCGTGCCCAGATTGCGCTGCTGCGCTACGAAATATGCGCCGGACCTGCTCGTGAGCTTTTTGGTGGTGAACAGCATAAGGCACACCATCACCAGCGTCAACCCTGTCAGCGGCATGCTGAGGGCAAGCATGGAGCAGAATACGCTGACGATCGTTACCGCCGAAGAGACGAGCTGGGGCATGCTCTGGCTGATCATCTGGCGCAGCGTGTCGATGTCGTTGGTGTAAATGCTCATGATATCGCCGTGGGCATGGGTGTCGAAATAACGGATGGGTAGGCGCTCCATATGCCGGAATAAATCGTCGCGGATGGCGCGCATCGTCCCCTGGGACACATATACCATGATGCGGTTGTACAGCAGCGTGCACAGCACGCCGAACAGGAAGACGCAGCCCATTTTCAGCAGCGCCGCCAGCAGCGGGCCGAAGTCCGACGCGCCGCCCTCGCCGATATAGGGCACGATGTAGTCGTCGATGAGCGTTTTCATAAACAGATTGCCCGCCACGGTGGCCGCGGTGCTGCCGAAGATGAACAGCAGCACGCCCAGGCAGTGCAGCTTGTAGCGCCGCAGGATATAGCCGAACAGCCGGCCCATGATGCGCATGGGCTTTTCAACCTTTTGCTTTGGGGCCATCATGGCCGCGCTTTTATCAGCAGGTACGCCGCGCATCGTCATCCACTCCTTTCATCTGGGAATCATAGACATCCCGGTAAATTTCGCTGCTCGCAAGCAGCTCGTCGTGCGTGCCGAAGGCGGCCACGCGGCCGTCGTCCAGCACGAGGATGCGGTCTGCGTCCTGCACGGAGCTGATGCGCTGGGCGATGATGAATTTCGTGGTGTCGGGGATCTCCTCTGCGAAAGCCCGGCGGATCAGGGTATCCGTCCGGGTATCCACGGCGCTGGTGGAATCGTCCAGGATCAGTATCTTGGGCTTTTTCAGCAGCGCGCGCGCGATGCACAGGCGCTGTTTCTGCCCGCCGGACACGTTGGTGCCGCCCTGCTCGATGTAAGTGTCATAGCCGTCCGGCAGCGCGCGGATGAACTCGTCCGCCTGTGCCAGGCAGCAGGCGCGCTCCATCTCCTCGTCCGTGGCGTTTTTGTCGCCCCAGCGCAGATTTTCCCGGATGGTGCCGCTGAACAGTACGTTTTTCTGCAGCACCATGGCCACCTCGTTGCGCAGGGTTTCCACGTCGTATTCCCGCACATCCACGCCGCCCACGCGCACCGCGCCTTCCGCGACGTCGTACAGGCGGGGGATGAGCTGCACCAGGCTGGATTTCGCACTGCCCGTGCCGCCGATGATGCCGATGGTCTCGCCCGCGCGGATGTGCAGATCAATGTCATCCAGTACGGGCTTGCCGCTTTTTTTGTAGGAGAAGGATACGTGGTCGAAGTCCACGCGGCCGTCCTCCACCTGTGTGCGGGCGGCGGGCGGGGAGGTGAGGTCCGCCTTTTCCTCCAGCACCTCGGCGATGCGGTCCGCCGAGGCGCGGGCCATTGTCACCATCACGAAAATCATGGAGAGCATCATCAGGCTCATCAGGATGTTCATAACGTAGGTAAACAGGCTCATGAGCTGACCCGTGGTGAGAGAATGGGCGGCGATCATGTGCGCGCCCAGCCAGGAAATGGCCAGGATGCACATGTACATCGTGAACTGCATCACGGGGCTGTTCAGCGCCAGCACGGTCTCAGCCTTGACAAACAGCCTGTAAACATTGTCGTTGGCGGTGTGGAATTTCTGCGTCTCGTGGTCCTCGCGCACATAGGCCTTGACGACGCGGATGGCGCTGACATTCTCCTGCACGCTGGCGTTGAGGTCGTCGTATTTGCGGAATACCTGCCGAAATACGGGGTGAGAATTTTTCGTGATGAAAAACAGCGCCACGCCCAGAAACGCGATGGCCGCCACGAAGATCAGGGACAGCCGCGCGCTGATGGAGAACGCGGCCGCCATTGCGCACAGCAGCATCACCGGTGCGCGGGTGCACATGCGCAGGATCATCTGGTAGGCGTTCTGCACGTTTGTCACATCCGTCGTCATGCGGGTGACGAGCCCGGCCGTGGAGTATTTGTCGATGTTGGAAAAAGAAAATGTCTGGATATTGCGGAACATGGACTGGCGCAGATTGTGCGCGAATCCGCTGGAGGCCCGCGCGCCGTATTTGCCTGAGAGCACGCCGCAGGCCAGAGACAGCATTGCCATCACGGCCATTGCGCCGCCGGTGATGCAGATCGTGCGCACGTCCCCTTTCTCCACGCCGCTGTCGATGAGATAGGCCATCAGCATGGGGATGAGAATCTCCATGACAACTTCGCCCACCATGAATACCGGCGTGAGGATGGACGCTTTTTTGTACTGCTTTACTTCAGCCAATAGGGTTTTCAGCATAAAATGTCCTCCTGAGATTGGTTTTGTTTCGCTTAACTTGTTAGTGCCATTACAGTAAGCTTCCTAACTATATACGCCGAGGAAAACCGCTGGCGGCAGGCACGGAAAAAGCCGCGCCTGCGCCGGCGGCATGGAAAAGGCAAAGCGGACACTCACTCCAGATTGCGGCGGAATTTGGCTGTGATGGCGAAAAATTGCTCCAGCTCTTCGGGTGTGACGTCTTTGGTGATGCGTGCCTCTGTGGCGCGGATGCGGGAGATCACGCCCTCGTGCACCGCCAAAGCCTTGGGCGTAAGCACCAGCTTTTTCAGCCGGGCGTCATAGGCAACAGGCTCCCGCAGAAGAAAGCCGTTTTTTTCCATCAGCTGCAATATGCCGGTGGCCGTGGAGCGGCGGATGTTGAATTCAGCCTCCACGTCCCGCTGGAACATGTCACGGTCCTCGTTGCGGTGCAAAAAGCCGATGATCCACCCTTGCATGCCGGTGGTCTCCGGCGGCATGCCGTCGTCCATACAGCGTTTGATCAGGTTGGAAAGCACGCGGATCTCTCCGCCCACGTGGCGTTCACCCTTCATCCTTCGACACTTCCTTGCTTTTTAGTTAGGCTACTAACAATTATAGGGCGGATCCGCCCCGGTGTCAATGGCTTTTTAAGAATTTATTATAAAAAAGGTGACGCTGTGAGCGGCCGCGCTTCAAAGGATGTTCAGAATGCCGTAAGATTTTTGAAAGCCTTTCCCCAGCCCGTCCGTCAGGAACGTGCGGTACGATGGTCCTGTTCTCAACAAACAATGGGAAGGGGCCATCCAAATGGAAAAAATAAAAGTCGCCGTGCTGTTCGGGGGACAGTCCACCGAGCATGCGGTCTCGCTGCAATCGGCCTGCGCCGTTCTGCACGCCATGAAGGGTACGCGCTTTGAAGCCGTGCCGGTGGGTATCACGCGGGAGGGCAGGTGGTTCTGGTACCGCGGCCCGCTGGACGCCGTAGGGGAGGGCGTATGGGAAAAAGAGGAATGTGCGCCTGTGACGCTGACGCCGGACGCTTCTGTCCACGGCCTGCTGGTGCAGGGCGCGGGCAGCCTGTATCTGGATACGGCGTTTCCCGTGCTGCATGGAAAAAACGGCGAGGACGGCACCGTGCAGGGGCTGCTTGCGCTGGCGGGCATCCCCTGCGTGGGCTGCGGCGTGCTGGCAAGCGCCCTGTGTATGGATAAGGACGCAGCGCACCGCCTGGCACGGGCCGCGGGGGTGGAGGTGCCGCCCTGTGCGGTGCTGCATGCT
>OHAD01001851.1_pt1 | contig 18097 bp, 17 predicted proteins | sample 1577011 | NCBI WGS metagenome assembly OHAD01 (sample SAMEA3541510, study PRJEB24748) | human gut metagenome | biome: human gut; feature: human-associated habitat; material: faeces | place: China | collected 2012 | reverse complement strand
CCCACAGGGACGGAAGACTCAGCCATCCCCCTCACCACACCGGACCTGGTCCGTTCCGGACGCGTCCTCCCAACCTCAGTTAAATCTCTATTTATCGGTGAAAAGCAGAAAAAGATAAGGGGCCAGCAGGGAAGGCACGGCATAAACCACGCTGACAGCTCCTTCATAGAAGAATCGCATCAGCAGGGCCGTGATCGGTGTGAAAATCTCGATGGGAAGGTACATATAGTAGTTCAGCAAACCGTAGTGCCCGATGTACTGCATTGCCTGTTCCAGCACAAGGGACAGGAGAGAGTAGAGGGCTAAGACAGAAGCGGCCCGGAAACAGACGCTGCGGGTGTATATTTTGCGTAATCTCAGGCCAATGATGATAAAAAACATCGCGGAAATGACGCACTGGGCGTAGAATATCACATCCCCTAAATACACTGCCCACGCTCCGGCGGAATGCAGGGCCAGGGAGCTAATCACTTTTATGAGAAGTCTTGTAAGAACCCCGGCGGCCAGGGTGTAAAGCGGAAGTTTCAACAATTGTCGGTTCATGTAATTTTCCTCCCTCTATAATAAGCAGATTAGATAAAACTATCAGTTACCGGCAGATACAAATACCATCCTGTTCCAGAGCGAAGATTGCCCATTTTCAAAAAGAGCGGACTGCATCTGCTGCATAACGGCCCTGTCCTCCTCCGTGTAAAATTCGATGGCGGTATCCGTGGGGCCGCAGGAGACATAATACTTGCCATTGCTGCTGCCCAGAAGACGCCAGCTGTCGTAGAGACCCTGATTTCTTATTTTCTCATCTCTTCCCTGCTGTCAAAACTAAGAATCCAGAACATGGCCTGGGTGACGGAGCCCCTGTTTTTGCCGTCCATTAAGAGCGGTTTAATAGGATGGAAATCCACATAGAGGTTCCCGCTGCGGAGGGAGTAGCAGAAATTGTTTTTCCAGTTTTCGGGCAGTGTGAGCGTATAATCGGGAGTCGTTATGACTGCGCTGTCTTTTGGCGCAATTATCCGGAAAACGCTGCCGTCATTATTCAGGAGAGCGCCGTCGGAATTAATAGTTTGGCCATAGCCATTCTGTGTGGCGGCAAGCATCCAGCCGCCGGAGTTAAAATAGTAGTTTTCATAAATCCCGTCCTTGTTTCCGTCCAGCCAGAGATCGCAGTCCTGTACATACGTACCGTCGTCTTTCTGCCAGCGCCAGTTGGATACGCCGTCACTGACAGCCGGTCTTCCTGCATCCTGTATCCATTGACCGGCAAATGCAGGGAAAGTGAAAAACAGCGTCATGACAATTGCGGATGAAATAATTTGTAAATTCTTTTTCATAGATAGCCTCCTTAGACAGATAGCCTCCTTTAAGAGTTAAAGTCAGGGTTCCTCTCCATCAGTATCAATACAGAACGGATGTCCCGCAGGGTCGAGTAAGGTGCGGGAGGTCGTAAAAAACTGCTGAGCCGCTTCAACAGCCCCGCAGGCCAGGGCAAACTCAACGCCTTCCTCCAGATTGTCCACCCAGAAATCCAGATGAATCATCTGCCCCTGTTTACCTTTCTCCCAGGGCCATACCGGAGGTTCATACCCCTCGATCTCCTGAAATGCAAATACGGCTCCCTCCGGCGATGTGACGGCGGCCCATCCGTTCGCGGCAGGAAGAGCCAGTTCCCACCCCAGAAGCCTGCTGTAGAATTCTGCCATAATCTGTGCGTCACCACAGTCGATTACAGTGTTTATTCTATTAATCGCCGGTCGTTTTGGTGTGTTCATACTTACCTCCTTGAAGAAATTGATTTGGTTGACTTCATTGTATCATGATGGGGATGAGTGATCTATAGAGATTGAAAATCTTAATAATTATGATACCACGCAGTGCAGAGCAATCCGGTATCAAAGGGGGCAAAAGACCTTTTGACCCCAACATCATAATTATTTAATTGAAGACTCTATCTTCTTTGCAGTCCCGGCTTGCGACAACCTTCCCACGGGACGAAAGACTCCTCGATCCACCTCCACCGCCCGTCCGCACCTGCTTAACTAAAGTCCCCGTTGCAACTTTCGCCCATTTAGTATATTATTACATGGGGGAAATTTACACCGAAAGGAAGAGAAAAATGTACCGTTTATGTATTTTTGATCTCGATGGGACATTGCTGAACACAATTAATGCCCTGACTTATACGACTAATGTTACGCTGTCGGCCCTTGGCCTGGGACAGATTGTGCCGGAGCAGACGAAAAAGATGGTCGGAGACGGCTATAAGAAACAGATGGAGCGCGCCCTTATGGCCTGCGGCGATGAAAATCTGGTTCATTATGAAGAAGCTCTGACGCTATATATGGAGAACTTCGCGAAATACTGTATGAAAGATGTAAAACCTTATGACGGAATTCCCCAGCTTCTTGAATACCTGAAGAAAAAAGGGATAAAGATAGCAGTATACTCCAATAAGCCGCATCATCAGGCGGTGGAGAATATTGAGACAATATTTGGAAAAGATTATTTTGACTGCGTCAGAGGCGAGCAGGCAGGAACGCCTAAGAAGCCGGCTCCGGACGGGGCGCTGATTGTATGCCGTGAACTGGGGATGCAGCCCGGTGACTGCCTGTATCTGGGAGATACAAACACGGATATGAAGACGGGGATTGCGGCCGGCATGGATACGGTGGGAGTAACCTGGGGCTTCAGGGACAGAGAAGAGCTGGTGGCGCTGTCACCCCAATATATAGTGGATTATCCATCCCAGGTGGAATTGATTATAGAAAAAGCTGACACAGGGAATGAGGATTTGCAATGACTGTAAATACCAGATCACGCTTACCGGGCCTTTTTGCCCGGCTTTTGCTCCTGCTTATTTTATCTGCCGCTGTAATCCAGACGGCGGGCTGCAGCCGGTATAATCCCGGCGGCAGTGACGTAAGAAAGAACCAAGAGGCTTTAACAGCGTCTGACGGGGAAGACAGGCTCAACGTAGTGACAACGCTGTTTCCCTATTACGATTTTCTGCGTCAGATTGCAGGAGACAGGATAGAACTGACCATGGTGGTTCCGGCAGGTATGGACAGCCACTCCTTCGAACCCACGCCGGCCGATATGATTACGATACAGAATGCTGATATTCTGGTATGTAACGGCGGCGCAATGGAACAGTGGCTTGATAAAGTGCTGGATTCTTTTGGAAACGGCGCCGGTCCCGGACGGGTCGTGACAATGATGGATTATGTGGATACGGTGGAGGAAGAGATTGTCGAAGGGATGGAAGCGGAGGAACATGACCATTCCTCAGACCGTCACAGCCATGAGCATGATGACGGACATGAAGTCGAGATAGAGTATGATGAGCATATCTGGACTTCCCCTGTGAACGCTATGAAGCTGACGGAGATTCTGGCCGGCGTGCTTCAGGAGGAAGACGCGGCCCATGCGGCGGACTACCGGGCAGGGGCTGATGCGTATGTAGAAAAACTGGAGGCTCTTGACAGAGAGATACGGGAAGTAGTAGCCGGCGGACACAGGAGGCTGCTTGTGTTTGGCGACAAATTTCCGCTGCGTTATTTCTTCGATGAATATGGGCTGGAATACAGGGCGGCATTTACCGGATGCAGCACGGATACGGAACCCAGCGCAAAGACGATAGCATATCTGATTGACAAGGTCAGGGAGGATTCGATCCCGGCAGTTTATTATCTGGAGCTTTCCAGCCACCGCGTGGCTGAGATAATCGGGGAGGAGACAGGAGCTGAGCCTTTGCTGTTCCACTCCTGCCACAACGTGACCAGAAGACAATTTGATTCGGGCATAACGTACCTGGAACTGATGGAGCAGAATGTGGTGAACCTGAGAAAAGGACTTGAATAGATGGGATTATTGTTAAAATGTGAGCATGTTGATTTTGGATATGAGAATCAGGATGCGGTCATTGATGTGAGCCTGGAGGTCAGCACAGGCGATTATATCTGTATCGTGGGCGAAAATGGTTCCGGTAAAAGCACCCTGATGAAGGGGATTCTGGGGCTGTTAAAACCTACGGAGGGAAAGATTGAAATATCGGAAGAGCTTAAGAAAGCCGGTATTGGTTATCTGCCGCAGCAGACGGCGGCGCAGAAGGATTTTCCTGCCACCGTATTTGAGGTGGTTATTTCCGGCTGCCTTGGAAAAAGAGGAAACCGTCCGTTCTACTCCCCAAAAGAGAAGCAGACAGCTCTTTCCAATCTGGAGAGGCTGGGGATCGCGGACCTTAAGAAAAGCTGCTTCCGGGATCTGTCGGGAGGGCAGAAGCAGAGAGCGTTGATTGCCAGAGCCCTCTGCGCCACCGATAAACTTCTGATTCTGGACGAACCGATTACAGGGCTGGATCCTTCGGCGATACAGGACTTTTATAATATTATAAGAAAGCTGAACCGGGAAGAGCAGGTGGCGATCCTGATGGTATCCCACGACATGGCGAATATCGTCAGACAGGCGGGAAAGATTCTCCATCTTCAGCAGAAGGCGCTTTTTTGGGGAACGGTTCAGGATTATTTAAAAAGCGGCATAGGAAACCAGTTTCTGGGAGGTGAGGAGGAATGAGCATAATCAGTGAAATGATGTCCTACCCATTTATTGTGAGGGCGCTGATAGGCGGTGTACTCGTCTCTCTCTGTGCTTCCCTGCTGGGAGTCAGCCTTGTGCTGAAACGTTATTCCATGATAGGGGACGGGCTGTCCCATGTATCCTTCGGCGCCCTGTCGGTGGCTCTGGCAGCGGGCTGGTCTCCTCTTAAAATTTCAATCCCGGTTGTGGTGCTGGCGGCCTTTTTCCTTCTCAGAATCACGGAGAGAGGAAAGATAAAAAGTGATGCCGCCATTGCGATGATATCAGCCAGCGCACTGGCAATCGGTATTATTGTGACCTCCATGACTACAGGGATGACCACGGATGTGAGCAGCTATATGTTTGGAAGCATTCTGGCCATGAGCAAAGAGGATGTGCGGTTTGCCGCCGTTCTTTCCGTCATTGTCCTCGGCCTGTTTTTATTCTGCTACAATAAGATTTTTGCCGTGACCTTCGATGAGAATTTTGCAAGGGCCACCGGTGTCAATGTTTCGATTTATAATGTGCTGATTGCCGTTTTGACTGCAGTGACGATCGTGATCGGAATGAGGATGATGGGAGCCATGCTGATTTCCAGTCTCATTATCTTTCCGTCCCTGACGGCCATGCGGATATTTAAAAGTTTCAGGGGAGTCGTAATTGTATCCGGGGTGCTTTCTATCATCTGTTTCAGTATCGGAATGGTGATATCCTATATCTATTCCACTCCGGCGGGAGCCAGTGTGGTAGTCGTAAATCTGGCGGCGTTCCTGATATTCAGTCTGGTTCAGGCGGTGCGTCAGGGGTTCAGCTGGTAGAGATAAAAGCCGCAGGGCGGCCGGTATGAGATACTTTCATACCGGCCGTTTTATTGACCGTAATTCTCACCTGCTTGACTTTATTCCATATTTGTGTAAAAATAATAAATTAGGTTAAAACTACTGTTAAACAGAAAAGAAGGTTGATAATAATGACAAAGATTGATATTATTTCCGGTTTCCTTGGAGCGGGAAAGACGACATTTATTAAACAGCTCCTGAAGGAAGCCATCTCAGGCGAAAAAGTAGTGCTGATTGAAAATGAATTTGGAGAGATTGGAATTGACGGAGGCTTTTTAAGGGATGCGGGGATCGAGATCCGTGAGATGAATTCTGGCTGTATCTGCTGCTCCCTAGTCGGGGATTTCGGAAAATCCCTGGAGGAAGTCCTGACGAAGTATCATCCGGATCGTGTAATTATTGAACCGTCCGGCGTCGGCAAGCTTTCAGATGTCATGAAAGCGGTGAGAGATGTGGCTTCCGAGATCGAAGTCATGCTGAACAGTGCGGTTACTGTTGTGGATGTGAACAAATGCCGTATGTATATGAAGAATTTCGGCGAGTTTTTCAATAATCAGATTGAGAATGCCGGCACCATCATCCTGAGCCGGACCGATATTGCCGGCGCCGACAAGGTGAAGGCGGCGGTTACGATGCTCCGGGAGCATAACGCGGACGCCAATATTGTGACGACTCCGTGCGGCCAGCTTACAGGCGCACAGCTTCTTGAGATCATTGAAAAGAAGGACGATATGGCGGAGGAATTGATGCGTGAGGCCAGAGAGCATAAACACGCCCATTCCCATCACCACGATCAGGAGCATGGAGAAGAATGCGGCTGCCATGATCACGGGCATCACCATGAGCATCATCATGAAGGCGGACATGACGGTGAGTGTAACTGCGGCTGCCATGAACATGAGCATGCTCATCACCACGGCCATGACCACGGCGAGGAGTGCGGCTGCCAGGCGCATGACCACGACCATCACCATCACGACCATGATGAAAGCTGTACCTGCGGCTGTCACGATCATGACCATCATCACGGGCATGATCACGGCCATCATCATGCCGATGAAGTATTTACAAGCTGGGGCAGAGAGAACGTATCCGCCATCAGCCGCGATAAACTGGAAGCGGTGCTGAAGGAGCTGGCATATGGACAGAAATACGGTCAAGTTCTCCGTGCCAAAGGTATGATCCCGGGTGAAAAAGAAGGCGTATGGATTCATTTTGATTTGGTTCCGGAGCAGATTGAAATCCGTGAAGGTTCCCCTGACTATACGGGCAAGCTCTGTGTCATTGGGGCTAACCTGGATGAAGAAGGACTGGCGGAGGCATTTAACGCCTGATTGACAGAGTTAAGGCACAGCCGGAAGCGGGCAGACTGTGCATAAAAGGAGAAATAAGTAATGGAAGACGATAGAATGCCGTTATTTCTGATAAACGGTTTTTTGGAGGCAGGCAAAACTGCTTTTATCAAATTCACGCTTCAGCAGGATTACTTTCAGTCGGAAGGAAAGACTTTACTGATCGTTTGTGAAGAGGGCGAAGAAGAGTACGAAGAGGAGTTCCTCAGGGAGACGAAAACAGCCGCCGTGTATATTGATGAGATTTCAAAGCTCACGCCGGAATACCTGGAGGAGCTGGAGCTTCTTTATAATCCGGAGCGTGTGCTGATGGAGTGGAACGGCATGTGGAACCCGGAGGGGCTGAAGCTCCCGGCCGACTGGGATCTTTACCAGCAGATTACCATTGTGGACGGTTCCAGCTTTGATTTGTATCTCAACAACATGAAACCGCTGGTGGGCAGCATGGTACGTAATACGGAGATGCTGATCATGAACCGCTGCGACGGAATCGAAGATCTGGATACCTACCGCAGAACACTGAAGGGGATGAATCCTCAGGTACAGATAGTATTCGAAGATTCGGAAGGCGAGATCAGTGAAATCTCCGAGGCGGATCTTCCATACGATGTAAATGCCGATATAATTGAGGTGTCTCCGGAGGCATACGGCATCTGGTATATAGACATGCTTGATAAACCGGAGCGGTACCGTGGAAAGACGGTTGAATTTACGGCAATGGTATTAAAGACACCGGATTTCCCGAAAAACTATTTCGTACCGGGCAGAATGGCAATGACATGTTGTGAAGCCGATATGACATTCTTGGGTTTCATGTGCAAAGCCAGAAATGCAAGGCTCTTAGAGACAAAAGAGTGGGTCAAGGTGAGAGCGCGCGTTGAGTATGAATACAGTCCGGAATATGAAGGCGAGGGACCGATGCTCTATGCAGAATATGTGGAGAAGGCGGAACCGATTAAAGCGATTGTTCAGTTTTAGGCTGCACTGCACAGGCACTATTTTGAGCAAGACAAACAATAATTAAGATTGAAAAGAGCAGGCAATCTTCCTGCTCTTTTTTCTGTCACCGTAAAGTCTGGCGCCATGAGAAGCCGGTTTATCAGCCGGATGCTTACTGCCGCTGCATTTTCGCACGGTCCGCGCAGCAAGTGCGCAGTCCTGTCTGAACTGTTACGTTCCCCTCGCCTATCTGGAACATTTTAAATCCCTCACCATGGACTTCGTTTGATTCAAGAATGACAGTGAATGCGGCCGGATCCACCTCTTTTACAACCTGCTGGACAAAAAACATTTCTTTATTATTGCAGGCGCAGATCACAACTTCTTTTTTATCCATTTTATATCCTCCCATTCCCTTTAAAATTGTGCTGCCCCTGTTGCAGCAGGCGTCAATTGCTTTCGTCACCTGCTCGCCTTTGTCCGTCACAATCATGGCCATTTTTCCGGCATTAATGCCATATACCGCTTTGTCAACAACGACGGCAAACAGGAAATTGATAATCATGCCGTATACGATTCCGTCCATATCACGGAACAGGATGCCTCCGATCAGGATAATTCCCACGTCCGACAAAAAAGCGATTTTACCGAGGGATAAGTAAGGCTTTAAGGCTTTTACCGCCATTATGATAAAGTCGGTGCCTCCGGTGGAGGAATTCTGCATATAGATAATGGCATAGCCCAGCCCGGCCAGCACGCCTGTGCAGATTGCCGCCAGCATCCTGCTTCCGGTGTATACCGGGAACAGGGGGGCAAGATAGTCGATCATAATTGATGAGATGACCATACAGCGCACGGAACGCAGAAAGAACTGTTTGCCCAGGAGTTTGTAGCACAGCGCCGCTACCGGAACATTCAGGACAATGATTGTGAGGCCGACGGGCAGTGCAAACAGCCGGTTGAAAATCAGGGCTATTCCTGAAAAACCGGTCATCGGAAATGCGGAAGCCGCTGCAAAGTTGTAAATACCTACCGCAATCAAAATACTGCCTAAAAGTTCCACTCCGATTATTTTCAAACTGCTTATAAGTTTTGTTTTCATCGTTCCAGCCTCTCTTTCTTTTAAACTACTTTTAAACGCACAAAAAAGAGCCGTTACGGAAAATAATATATAATCCGCAAAAGCTCTTTTATGATTTTATTATATAGGAACCGCCGCTCCCTGTCAATGGGATTTCGCGGCTGTCAAAATTCACAACTCCGAATGGTTCCTGTTCATACCCAATGAACTATTCCGACATCTTGGGGACCGGTGTCGGCCGTCTCCTGTCAAAGACCTCAGACACGTCGAATAAATCGCTTAAATGGTCTTTGGTGGGATTGGTTTCCGGCAAGTCGTAATACATACGGAAACCGTCCAGATTCCGCCGTCCTTGTCTCATATAATCGTCGCCGATCTGTACCCAGTACTGGCTGGAATCCACATTGCAGAAATAGCGGAAACCTTTCGAGTGCAGGTACTGGTAGCGTTCGCTGCTGGTATCATAGGGCTTCCAGCCGCCGATATCGCTGCCGAAGGGGAATAAAATAATATCGCACGGCCCGGTCAGCGTCTCTACTTCGGCCTCCCACTTGTCTGTGTCGGCCCGGAAATGTTCCATGGATATGGTTCCCATATTGCGGTGGCCCCAGCTGTGTGAAGCCAGTTCAAAGCCGTTTTCCTTCAGGCATTCCGCCACCTTGGCGGCTTCCTCCCGCTCTTTCTCATAATCAAAACCGGGATGCTTTGCTTTGTACTCGTCCGTATTATAGGAAGCTGCGGTACGATAGCCGAGGATGCCGTTATATCCGGTAAAGGCAATCACGGCTTTGGCGCCTTTATAAGAGAAATCAGGGTGTTCGTCGATGAAATCCTGAAGCAGGGGGACCAGGTCATAGGAACCGACAAGTACGGAGCCGTCATCCAGCTTCATCTCATTTGTCGGCCTTCCGTCCTCCCCGATAATCATCTTGGTGGCAAAACCGTCTTTTTCCATATATTCATAATAACAGACATCGTCCTGCGACATGACAAAGGGCTGTTTGCCCGGAGGCAGCATAATGTTGCCTTCCACAAAGTGCGGATTGCCGTCCTCCCCTGTTGTCTCGTAAGCTACGTCGTGAAGCCGGACAAGTACAAACCCCCTGTCGTACATGGACTGAAGAATTTTCATAAATTCATCCTTGGTAGTCATCACCTGGTTATAGCCCTTCTCCCTGGAGTCTCCGTCAAACGCCTTGGAGGTGTCTATAATCAGGGAGTGGAAGAAGACATGAGTCACCTTCTTCGGGTCGGCCCGCACGAGAGCGGTTTTATTCTCTTCATATCCGGCAATAGCCGCTGTGACCTGTTCGTCCGAAGCATAGGGACTTTCGCTCAACATGGCGATAGCGCCGTCATAGTCGTATCCTGCGGCCAGAAGACCTGCCCGTGACAGGTAACTTTCCAGGCTTTCGCTGTCCGCGTCCGCAGAAGAAGACTCCTCAGAGGATGATTCCCCGGCAATCCCCGGATTATCAGAGTCCGCCGGTCCGGAAGGATTGGCGCCGGTCAAAACCTCAGCGATAGAAGCGCCCCTAGCCTCCAGACTTTTATTCCTCATATAGAGGTATCCTGCTATGCATAAGAGAATGGCCAGAATCGATCCGAGTATAATGTAGGGCAGTATCCTGAGGAACTTCCTTTTACGTCGTCTGGAATAGCTGGAGTACCCGCTGTTTTTCAATGAAAATTGATCTTTTCCCATAGTATTGCATCACCTTTATCTAAAATTATGAATTAATATGTTAATGAAACTATCTGTAAGATAATTGGACAAAAAAGTAGGCCGTAAAAAGCCCGGCATATTATTATAACATAGAATCAAACCGATGACTATTACAGTTTACTTAAATTTTACTGGTAAATGCCGGATTGATATGGTTCACATCCCCCGCAGCTATAAAATTTTGTCGGAAAGAAAAGAACGTTTCATGGAACGCGGAGTCATAAGTACATGCATTCTGTCCATATCCTGATTAAAGAAGGAAATAGATGCGGAGAAAAGGTATGAAACGATTAACGGCGGTTATTTTGACGATTATGATGGTCCTGCAGACAGGGCTTTACAGTGTGTATGCTTCTGTCCCGGAGATTCCGGCCGAGGCAGCTTCAGCGATGGTACAGGCGGCGGACGGGCCGGAAATCCAGGCGCCCGACGCGATCCTGATAGAAGCTTCCACAGGAACGGTAATTTATGAAAAAAATGCGGATGAGGCCAGGAATCCGGCCAGCGTTACGAAAATCATGACGCTGCTCCTGATTTTTGATGCCCTGAAATCAGGGAAGATACACCTGGATGACGAAGTCGTAACCAGCGCCCATGCAAAATCCATGGGAGGTTCCCAGGTTTTTCTGGAGGAGGGCGAGATTCAGACAGTGGAGACGCTCATTAAATGTATTGTCATCGCGTCGGGAAATGATGCAAGCGTAGCGATGGCTGAATACATAGGGGGAGACGAGGCCACATTCGTTAAGATGATGAACGAGAGGGCCAAAGGCCTGGGAATGGAGAACGCCAATTTTGAAGACTGCTGCGGACTGACGGATTCCACGACCCATGCCATGTCGGCCCGGGATATCGCCCTTATGACAAAGGAGCTTATCACAAAATATCCCGAGATATTCAATTATTCGACCATCTGGATGGAAAACATCACCCACGTGACGAAGCAGGGGACAAAAGAATTCGGACTCTCCAATACGAATAAGCTGCTGAAGATGGCGACTAATTTTGAAGTGACGGGACTTAAGACAGGTTCCACGTCCCTGGCAAAATACTGTCTGTCCGCAACGGCCAGAAAAGACGGAGTGGAGCTGATTGCCGTTATTTTAGCTGCCCCGGATTTCAAAGCCAGGTTTGGGGATGCCCTGACCCTGCTTAACTATGGATATGCCAATTGCAGGATGTACCGTGATGAAGACCCGGGGTCCGTGCCTCCGGCCGTGATTATAAACGGAATTCAGGATACGGTACCGGCAAAGCTCAACGGAATTTTTTCCTATCTGACGATGAAAGGGGAAGACTTCGGAGGAATCGAGAAGGAGTGGGTATTTGAAGATGAAATTAAAGCGCCCGTAAATGAAGGGGATATCCTCGGCTATCTCGTATACCGTTTGAACGGGCAGGAGATTGGCAGAGTGGAAATCGTAGCCGCCGAGAGCATCAGAAAAGCGAATTTCCTGGATTATCTGAAACGGGCCGCATCCAGCTTCTGTGTGTGAGATGCAGTACTGAAATCAGCAGTAACGGCTGATGCTGTCTGAACTGTTATAAATGGTCACTGTCAGACGGAGTTTTGGCACTATTACATAGTGACAAATCCTTATTTCTTAATGTTGAAATATTTCCCTCAGGCCGGGTATAATAAAACTATCAAAAGAAATGACCGGCCGGTCACTTTTATAAAACTGGAAACGTAATAAGAACGGAAAATAGAGTAAAAGTGGAAAGAGGGTAAATGTATGAAAGAAAAAGTTCAATTATTCGGACGGTTTTTAAGCGGAATGGTTATGCCGAATATCGGTGCATTTATTGCATGGGGGCTGATTACCGCGTTATTCATCCCGACGGGCTGGTGGCCCAATGAAAGTCTTGCGGCACTCGTATCGCCGATGTCAACCGTGCTTCTGCCGCTGCTGATTGCCTATACGGGCGGCGCTGCCATTCACGGCCAGAGAGGCGGTGTAATCGGCGCTATTGCAACAATGGGCGTAATCGTAGGTTCCGATATCCCGATGTTTATCGGCGCGATGATCGTAGGTCCGCTGGCGGCCTGGGTTATGAAGAAATTCGACCGGCTGTTGGAAGGGAAGATTCCTGCAGGCTTTGAGATGCTTGTCAATAATTTTTCACTCGGCATTCTCGGCGCTGTTCTGACACTGCTCACACTGAAGGGAGTCACACCACTTGTTGAGTCATTAAACGAGGCGATGAGGGCAGGCGTTGGTTTCTTCGTGGACAATAAACTGCTTCCGATGGCAAGTATTTTTATTGAACCGGCAAAGGTTCTGTTTTTAAACAATGCGATTAACCATGGAATTTTCTCACCGATGGGAATCCAGCAGGTGGAAGAGACCGGAAAATCAATTTTCTTCCTGCTTGAAGCCAATCCCGGACCGGGACTCGGCGTACTGCTGGCATACTGCCTTGCGGGAAAAGGATCGGCTAAAAGCTCAGCGCCGGGCGCTGTCATTATCCATTTCCTCGGCGGTATCCATGAAATTTATTTTCCATATATCCTGATGAACCCGCTCCTGCTTCTCTCAGTCATTGCAGGCGGAGCCAGCGGTATCTTCGTAGAGCAGATGTTTGGCGCAGGCCTTTCGGCGCCGGCTTCACCGGGAAGTATTATTGCAATCCTGGGCATGACGCCGAGAGGAGGTTATCTTCCGGTTATACTCGGGGTTCTGGTAGCCACGGCGGTATCCTTCTTCATTTCCATGCCGATTCTCAAATTCGCCGCAAAGGATGAAGATCTCGAAAGCTCAAAGAACAGAATGAAAGAGATGAAGAATGCGGCAAAGGGCATCGCTGATGAGAAGAAAGCAGTGGCAGTTGATACGAAGGACATCAGGAAAATCGTATTTGCATGCGACGCCGGAATGGGCTCCAGTGCAATGGGAGCCACTGTCCTTAAGAAAAAACTGACGGCTGCGGGACTTGGCGGTATTGAGGTTATGCATTCCCCCGTATCATCCATCCCATCCGACGCGCAGATTGTGGTGACGCATCAGGAGCTGGGAGAGAGGGCAGGCCACAGCAACCCGAATGCGCGGCTGGTTCTGATTACCAATTTCCTGGCAGCGCCGGAATATGATGAACTGATTAAAGAATTATCAGGCAGATAAGGCCGGCGGGGCATAAAGATTCTTGTAATCCGGATACGGATAGAATATAGTTAAGACAGAAACAGGGCATGCCATCCATGCCCCGGTTCTGTCTTTCTATCGATTGGCGGCATAAATCCTCACGGTGTGGGGCCGCCGGACAAGATGAGGCAGAGAGCGTGGGAGAGGGAACGGTATTGATATGGATTTTACACCGAGAATGCAGCAGATACTTTTAATTATGCTGAATGAGGACAAGGTCATATCTGTCAAAAACCTGGCGGAACGGATGAATCTGAGCAAACGCACGGTTCAGAGGGAACTGGAATATCTGGGCAGGGCCCTGAAGGAATATCATGTAGAGTTCTGTTCCAAAACCGGGACAGGCGTATGGCTGGAAGGGGCCCGGGAGGACCGGGACAGGCTTTTGCGCCATCTCAGTGAAAAAGATACCCTGGATGCTTCCGACCGTCCGGAACGGCGTAAGAGGCTGATACTGGAGATATTGAAGGACAAAACATTGAAAAAGCTGTATTATTACAGCGAGCTTTTTGGCGTAAGCGAGGCTACAATCAGCGCGGATCTGGAGGCGGCAGAGGAATGGTTCGAGCCTTTTAACCTGAAAATCATCAGGAAACCGGGCTACGGAATTTCCATAGAGGGCAGGGAAAAAGATTTCCGTCTTGCCCTCAGGGCTTTTATCGATGAGAATATAGATACGCATTTTATCAGGGATATCTATGAAGAAAAGGATCAGGCTCTGTTTGAACTGGTGGGCAGTAAAAATGACAAAAATATCTATAAGATTTTAAATAACGATCTTCTGCTTAGGGTGATTGCCTGTATACAGAGGATCAAGGACCGGAGACTATTAAACCTGACGGAAAATTCGTATGTCGGACTGGTACTCCATGTGACGATTGCCGTCAACAGGATTTTAAAGAAGGAAATACTGGAAGAGAACCAGGCCATGGTGGAATCGCTCAGGGGGAATGATGATTTTTGCCTCGCGGGCAGGATTGTGGAAGAGCTGTGCAAAGAGTTTGAGATAGAGATTCCGGAGATTGAGACGGCCTATATCTGTCTTCATATTAAGGGGGCAAAGGTGCAGCAGATTGAGCTGGATGAGGATTCCAGGGCAAGAGTCAGCGGCCAGAGGGAACTGCTTGAGGTGGTAAACCAGATGATCGACCGCTTTGATCCGGTTGTTGCATGGCAGTTAAAGCAGGATGAGGAATTTGTGGTACACGGCCTGGCGGCCCATCTGCAGCCTACACTGGTACGCCTGGCCAACAATATGAAGATAGAAAATCCGCTGCTGGATCAGATAAAACGTGATTATGCGGCAATATTTGAACGGTGCCGCAGCGTTGCAGAGGTGATTGAAGAACATTACGGTTATCCGGTGCCGGAGCCGGAGATAGGATATCTGGCGATCCATTTCGGAGCGGCCATGGTGCGTCTTGAGAGCAGCAGGGAAGTCAAAAGAAAAGTCAACATGGGGGTGGTCTGTGCGAGCGGAATCGGTATTTCCCGCCTGATGTGCTCCAGAATCAACCGTTTTTTCAATGACCGGATCAACCTGACGGCGTATGGATTGAATGATTTATCGCCCTATGTGCTGGAGCGGACCGATTTCTTCGTTTCCACGCTGCAGCTTAAGGAGGCGGCTGACATACTCTATGTGAGTCCTCTGCTGACTGCCCGGGAGATGGAGCAGATAGCAGCCAAGGTGCGGGAATATGAACATATGCCTGCAGTCAGGCAGGAAGACGAAACGTTCACAAGGCAGCTTGAGGAAGTCAATTACATGGCGGCTCAGATCAAGTCGCTGATTCAACGCTTTCAGCTTGTCAGGACGGATGAGACAGTCACATTTGAGGAATTGCTGGTACGGGTGGGAGAGGGACAGACACCCTACGCCGACCGGCAGAAAATGATAATAGATGCCTTAAAAAGAAGAGAAACCATGGGCTCCCAGTTCTTTCCGGACTTTTCCTTCGCTCTTCTCCATGCAAGGACAGCCGGCGTAGCGCGGCCCGTCTTTACTGTTTTTAAACCGGAGACAGGAAAACAGTTCCTTTCTCCTGATATGAAAGGGATCAGGGCTGCTATTATCATGCTCATGCCGGAAGAAGAGCATGTGAATGAAAATGCCTCCATGTTAGGTTATCTGAGTCAGAAGCTGGTGGAGGAGGATGAATTTTTAAACACCATTATGACGGGAGAAGAAGAGGATATCAGGGGGCTGCTGTCGCGCTATCTGAAAAAATATTTTAACCGGTATCTGGATAAAATATAACGTTATTGTTCACACTCCGCCAAAAGGCGGCGTGCTGTGAATAATAACACGTTTCGCGATGCACAGAAACGGCAAAAAACGCCGTTGATTGTGGTGAAAAGTTCACTTTTCATCGCGTCGCGCCGTTCAACTCGGGATTTTCGTGAAAACTTCAGCTTTTGTCACCATCCAATGACGCCAAATGCAATTTTGTTTCTGTTGAATTGTATCCGGCAGTCAGGATATAATGAATTTAGAGAGCCTGGAGCGGTTCGGCCGGAATGGCCGGCGCGGGCCATCAGATAAAGCACTGTGTGATATCGAGGAGGAAAGAGAATGTTTGGTTTTGGAAAGAAAAAAGAACAGACCGAAAAAATTCAGAAACCGGAGCTTTTAGAAAAGAAGAACATCAGGCTGGACTGCAGCCCGATGGCGAAAGATGATGTAATCCGCGCAGTCGGACAGTTTCTCTGCGACAGCGGATATGTGGATGAAGGTTATATAGAAGCGATGATTAAAAGGGAATTGTCGTTCCCTACCAATATAGGAAACGGAATTGCTCTCCCCCATGGAGTGGAAGAGGCCAAGAAAGAGATTAAGCACTCCGGCATTGCGGTGATGGTATTCCCGGAGGGAACCGACTGGGGAACCGAGAAGGTTAACCTGGTCATCGGTATCGCAGGGGTGGGAGAAGACCATCTTGAGATTTTAGCAACAATAGCGGAAAAGATGGCAACGCCTGAAGCAGTGGAAGAACTGATTAAGGGCAGCGCCGATGATATTTACGCAGCATTTACAACGAAAGCCTGAGAAAGAGCGCAGGCGGGTTAAGCAGCATATTTTAGCTAATGAAAACGGAGGTTGGAAATAATGAAAACAAGAGCGGTAAGAATGTATGGACTTGATGACTTAAGATTAGAGGAATTTGAATTACCGGAGATAAAGGATGATGAGATTCTTGTAAAGGTAATGAGCGACAGCATCTGTATGTCGACCTACAAACTGGTTAAGCAGGGGAAAAAGCATAAGCGCGCGCCCCAGAACATCGATACCAACCCGATTATCGTCGGACACGAATTTGCCGGTGACATCGTGCAGGTGGGAAAAAAGTGGCAGGATCAGTTTAAACCGGGACAGAAATTTTCGATCCAGCCGGCTATCAATTACCAGGGCAAGCTGGACTCGCCGGGATATTCTTATGAGTTCTGCGGCGGAGCCGCCACATACTGCATCATTCCTCATGAGGTAATGGAGATGGGCTGTCTTTTAAGCTATGACGGCGAAAGCTATTTCCAGGCATCTCTCGGCGAACCGATGAGCTGTATTATCGGCGGGTACCATGCCAATTACCATACGAACAAGAAAAATTACGAGCATGCCATGGGAACCAAAACGGACGGCAATATCCTGATTATGGGAGGCTGCGGACCGATGGGACTCGGAGCGGTAAGCTATGGCATACAGTTTGAAAATAAACCGAAGCGAATTGTAGTGACCGATGTAAATGAAGACAGAATTAACCGTGCAAGGGAAGTGATTTCCGAGGAGCATGCCAAAGAAATGGGCGTGGAGCTGCACTATGTAAATACTGCCGGGATGGCGGATCCGATTGCGGAGCTGATGGCCATTACACAGGATCACGGATACGACGACGTATTTGTCTATGCCCCAATCAGGCAGGTTGCGGAGATGGGAGATAAGCTGCTGGCATTTGACGGCTGCATGAACTTCTTTGCAGGGCCGACCGACAGCCAGTTTAAGGCGGAAATCAACCTCTATAACTGTCACTACACAAGCACGCATATCATGGGAACAACAGGGGGAAATACGGATGACCTGATCGAGGCCAATGAGCTTTCGGCCAGGGGAGCAATCGAACCGGCTGTTATGGTAACTCATGTGGGCGGAATCGACAGCATTGCAGAGGCGACGAAGAATCTGCCGTCTATTCCGGGAGGCAAAAAACTGACTTATACCCAGTTCGATATGCCTTTGACCGCTATCGATGATTTTGCGAAGCTGGGAGAGAGGGATCCGCTGTTTAAGAAGCTGGATGAGTGCTGTAAAGCGCATAAAGGACTCTGGTGTGCAGAGGCTGAGAAGGTACTGTTTGAGCATTTCGGAGTAAAGTAATAAAAAGCGCGTTTTGTGAAGGACAGAGTTCATTACAGAAGGACAGAGCTCAGGGGAGGCTGTGACCGGTACC
>OHAD01001835.1_pt1 | contig 18179 bp, 15 predicted proteins | sample 1577011 | NCBI WGS metagenome assembly OHAD01 (sample SAMEA3541510, study PRJEB24748) | human gut metagenome | biome: human gut; feature: human-associated habitat; material: faeces | place: China | collected 2012 | reverse complement strand
GCCGCGCTTGCCCGCAAAGCGCACGAGCACATACTGCTCGCGGTTGCGCAGAAACGGCAGCGGGTGCTCGGCGTCGAGCACCTGCGGGCTCAGCAGCGGGCGCAGCGCGTCGAACCGCCGCCGCAGCAGCACCTCGTCCGCCTCGTCGAGCCGGTCAAAGTCCAGGATCTCCACGTGCTGCTTTGCCAGCGCCGCCGTCACTTTGCGCCAGAGCGCTTCAAAATCTTTTTGCTGCCGCGCCGTCTCGTCATAGATCGCGCGCAGCTGCTCGCGCGGCGTCAGGCCCGTGATGGTCTCCGTGTGCCACGGCTGCAGCAGCGCCCGGTCGAGCAGCCCGCCGACGCGCACCATATAAAATTCATCGAGATTCGAGCAGTAGATGGACAGAAACTTCAGCCGCTCATAGCCCGGCAGCGTCTCGTCGGCTGCCTCGGCCAGCACGCGGCGGTTGAATTGCAGCCAGCTCAGCTCGCGGTTCAAAAACAGGCCGGCATAGGCCGGGTCGGGCGCGCGGTCGGAAAACAGGCCGCGGCTGTCGCTCTGCGCGGCCATCTGCCGCAGCGCCTGCGCGCCCGGCAGCTCGGCGCCGGAATGGTGGGGCATACCATCGCCTCCTTGGGTTTCGCACGATATTAAACCATTATACCCGAACTGTCCAACATTGGCAATCCCCGCGCAAAAAGGTTGCAAAACCGGGGCGAGACTGCTATAATTTTGGCATACAAAACCCCGTGAACATTCTGGAGGTAAGATCATGGATGCATTCCGCGTGCTCGAAATCAAAAAGAGCGTTTTTGAAAACAACGACCGGCAGGCAGATCTGCTGCGCGAAGAACTCAAGCGCAATCACACCTTCCTGCTCAATCTCATGTCCTCGCCCGGCAGCGGCAAGACCACGACCCTCATGGCGACCATCAACGCCCTGAAGGACGATCTGCGCATCGGCGTCATGGAGGCCGATATCGACTCCGACGTTGACGCCGCGACCATCTCCACCAGCGGTGCGAAGGTTATCCAGCTGCACACCGGCGGCATGTGCCACCTCGACGCGGGCATGACGCGCCAGGGCCTCGAGGGCCTCGGCACCGAGAACATCGACCTCGCCATCCTCGAGAACGTCGGCAACCTCGTCTGCCCGGCGGAGTTTGACACCGGCGCCGTGAAAAACGCCATGATCCTCTCCGTGCCGGAGGGCGACGACAAGCCGCTGAAGTACCCGCTCATGTTCTCGATCTGCGACGTGCTGCTCGTCAACAAGATCGACGTTGCGCCGTACTTCAACTTCGACCTCGACAAGTGCGTCGAGCGCGTCAAGAAGCTCAACCCGAACATTCAGGTGTTCCCGATCTCCGCGCTCAAGGGAGAGGGCATCGAGCCGTGGGCCGACTGGCTGCGTGAGCAGACAAAGACCTGGAACGCATAAGCGCCAGAAACAAAAACCGGGACGCTCCCGTCGGAGCGCCCCGGTTTTTTTATATGGGCCGGGTCGTTTCCCGTCACGGGTTGGCCTGCGCCCACGCGCGCACAAAGGCGGCGAACGTGCGCACGAGCGGCTTGCCCTCGCTCTCCGGCGGGATGGCCATGGCGATCGTGCGGTGCGCCGGGGGATCGAGCGGGCGCACGACGACGTTGTGGTGGTCCGAGCGCAGCACGAGCTCGTGCGCGATGCAGATGCCCAGCCCGCTCTCGACCATGGAGATCATGGCGTAATCGTCCGCCGTCTGAAACAGGCTGTTTAACGTTGCCGGAAAGATCAGGGCTTCCGGCGAATTGTCCGTCAGCAGTACCACACGTCCTTCCAGAATTGCCTGAGCTGCCCTGTCCGGGCGTTCCGTTGTCTGATAAACCGGAAATCGCCCTTCTTTCTTTTTCCTGGTCAGATATTCGATCATTCCGCTATCCTCGATGCCATCCACCTCAAATGCATTCAGCCGCTTTCTCATCTCTTCACAGATCGGCTGATAAACGACACCGTCCAGATACAAAAGTGCCGTTGTAGTGGCAGAGTAACGCCCCACCTGTTTTTCTTCCGCTTTCATTTTTGCATTGCGTATTCGCTTTCTTATCAGTGCCGTATTCATCTTTACAGACTCAGAAAATGCTTCTTTGGAGCCTCGCAGACCTTTCTCTGAATCCGTTTTCTGGACACCGCTTCCCGGATAGCCTTTGCTTCCGATCTTGATCGCCCGGTCGTAACCATCCACAAACAGTACTGCATTCCCGGCAAACATGGCCGCCATCGCTTCTTCCAGCGTAAAAAGCTCTTTTGTATCAGAAATCCCGAGGCTGTTATTTTCCAGCGTGCCGTAGATTTCTTTTGTATCCATCGAAAGCAGTCGGTTTAAAAGTTTTCCGATGACCGAATCCTCCAGCATCAGATTGCTGACCGCCACCTCAATGTAAATCAGAAAGGCTTCCGTTTTCTCCTTTTCTCCAATCAGCAAAGGGCGAAAAAGGATGTCGGCACAGTTTTCGATCTGCTTTTGCACCTCATTTTGATTTTCCGAAAGATGTAGTGAAATTCGCATCCGCCTATCCTCCTGGCTCATGTTTGACTTCTCTTTTTTCACACAAATTGATGCATATACTATTTTGATGTCCTACAGCAGGCAAGAATGACATTCTGACCTTTCAACCCTGGACATCATATTTGATACCTACGGATTGTTTCGTACTCCGTACTCTCACAATCCTTCCAAAAAAATAGGAAAGAGTGTTTTCCTGTTCACTCTTTCCTATTATTTACCAGTTTTCTTTTTTTATACCTGTTCTGTGATTCTTCCCGCATCTCGAAGGCTGCTGATGATCGAACGTCTCTGGTTTTCGATATGAATACGGATCGCACTGCCCGCCTCTGCCTTGTCGTGCTTTTTAAGTGCACTGTAAATCGCCTCGTGCTCTTTTAAAAGCAATTTATGTGTGCCTGGCTCTTTGAGATATTCCATGCGGTAACGATACATCTGCTCCCTTAAATTATTCAGGATCTGCAAAAGCCGTTTGTTGTTGGTCGCACTGTAAATGATCTCATGGAATGCCATATCGGTTTCCGCACATTTTACCAGGTCATCGGATTCCAGAGCTGCCTGAAAGTTATCTGCTGCTTCTTTTAATGCCAGTATCTGCTCTTCTGTGATATTCTCACAGGCATCGCAGACTGCCAGTTCTTCCAGTGCGGCACGCACTTCCAGTACATCTTCCAGATCTTTGATCGTGATTTCTGCAACTTCCGCACCTTTTCGCGGAATCATCAGCACCAGACCTTCCAGCTCCAGCTTGCGGATTGCCTCTCGCACCGGAGTGCGGCTCACGCCCAGTTTCTGTGCCAGCTGGATCTCCATCAGTCGCTCGCCCGGTTTTAGTTCTCCTTTTAAAATCGCCTGCCGCAAAGTCTGGAACACAACATCCCGAAGTGGAAGGTATTCATTCATCTCCAGTTGAAAATCACCTGTCATTTATTTTCCTCCGTATCTTTCTGATTTTTCCATATCTTTTATCTGGATACCCTGCGAATTGTTTCCTATGCCCACAATCCAGCCATCTTTACATAGCTGTGGTTACGAACATCTGTCGGATCTTGTCTTCTTCACGCAGAAGTTCGGCCGCCTTTTCTGCCTGCTCACGCTCGTTAAAAATGCCGAATACTGTCGGACCGCTGCCGCTCATCATGGCGTTTACCGCACCGCACTGCATCATTTTATCTTTGATTGTCTGGATGATCGGATAAGCCGGTATGGTAACCGTTTCCAGCACATTTCCCATTTTTTTACAGACTGCTTCCAGGTCTCCATCCTGCAAAGCCCGGATCTGTCCGTCGATATCCGGATGACAGGTAAGCTCGTTGGCTCTCAGGTTGGTGTAAACAAACTTTGTGGACACGTTGATCGGCGGTTTTGCGATCAGAACAAAACATTTCGGCAGAGACGGAAGCGGGGTTAAAATCTCACCGATTCCTTCCGCAAGTGCCGTTCCACGCAGCACACAGAATGGTACATCCGCACCGATCGCCACAGAACGCTCCATCAGTTCCCGTTTGGTCAGTCCAAGCTGAAACATACGGTTCACACCGACCAGAACCGCTGCCGCATCCGAACTTCCGCCACCCATTCCGGCTGCAGTCGGAATAAATTTTCGAAGGTCGATCTCCACACCGGAAGTGACCTGAAATTCATCCATCAGAAGCTTCGCTGCTTTGTAAACCAGATTGTCTTCATTGACCGGCAGAAAACTGACATTGGTCTTCACACGAATCTGCGGTTCTTCCAAAGGACTGAGCCTGATCTGGTCATACATGTTAATGCTCTGCATGATCATGCGGACTTCATGGTAGCCATCTTCCCTTTTTCTTGTGACATCCAGTCCAAGATTGATTTTTGCCATTGCTTTCAGTTTGATTTCTTTCATTTGCACCTCTGTATCTCTCTGAATTACTTTTATTTTCATGATGCCAGATTCAAAGGAATGTTCTGTTTTTCCATAAAATGCGTATCTGAATTTGATTCTTAGCATCATTTTTTGCATTTTGTATACAATTTCCTCTATATTGTATCACTAAAAATACAAAATCGTCAATAGGATGTTTTGCTGTTCTTTTCTCAGGAGGCCGTATGAAGGACCGCTGATTTCACGATCAGCAGTTTCTGTCCTGCCCGGATTTCTTCTGTCAGATGGTTCATGTTTCTGATATGTTCGGATGTGGTGTAATACTTTTTCGCAATGTCCCACAGGGTATCCTCCGGCTGTACCACATAACAGACGATCCCCGGGCGTTCCTGCAGTTTTTTCAGATCCAGCTCTTTCTCTTCGATATCCAGAATACAGTTCTGGTGCATGATCCGAACAGCAAATAGATTCAGGCTCAGGGTTCCTTTGATCTCCACTTCTTCCCCTGACATGGATGCGGAAAGCTGCTCGATCTGCGGATGCAGATGGAAACGGCATTCACTGGTGATGCCTTCTGCTTCCATCAGATGTGAAAACGGGATCATACCGGTCACGAGTGCAAAGGGATGCTCGTCGTCCGCTGTGATATACAGAACGGAAATCTCGATGGCTCCCTCCATTTTGATGCCCTGTTCCGTCTTTGCGATTTCATCCACTTTGACCTCTCCGCGGCAATGGCAGATCTGCAGCAGACGTGGACTGTTCTCTGAAATACGGATTCGATCTGAAATTCTGCTCTTTGCATAATTTCGGATCAGCAGGCTTTCATAAGATTCTTCCCCGAAGATCGGCGTCAGCTCTTTTGACGGTGCATAGACATCTTCTAAAATCTGCACGGTATCTTCTTCATAAATGCGGATGTCAAGCTCCAAAACGGCATCGAGCTGCAGGATTCTTTCCTCTCCATCGTAATCCGGCCGCACTTCCAGCGTCCGTTCTGCAAGCGTCACCTCGATATCCGGCACCATCTCCGGCCGACAGCCGGTACAATCAATCTGTCCCTGAAACGGAAGGGCGGATTCGATCCACTGTCTGCTTCCATTTTCATCATCCGCAGCATAAAGTACGAACACAAACAGTTCTCCCCGGATATCCAGCACGCCGTCTCCCGGTCTTACATCCCACGACCGAAGCTGCACGCTGTCCCATAAAATCTCACCGATGTTCGGTTTGTTGGAAGATAAGCTGATCTCTTCTTTGATCCGGAAAATGTCTTTTTTCTGTACTGCCATGGAGAGCGGCTCAATCTTCTTTGTACGTACACTGATATCCGGCATCTCTTTCACTTCCACGGCCGCCTGCGTATCATAAAGCTCCTCAACGGATGCTTCAAACGTCACGAGTGCCTGGATACTGATCTTTCTGGAATTGATCAGACTGATCCGAATATCCTCGGTTTTCCATTTCAGACTGACATTATCTCCCGGCTTTGCCCCTTCCAGGTTCAGCTTTTCCGAAAACGGCAGTTTTGCCTGAAGACGGTAAACGGGATGCTGTTCTCCTTCCGCCAGGCAGAGCATCCACACTTCCAGATTTCCGCTTACCAGAATCTGATTTTCCATGATCTTGCTCTCTTCTACCCGGACTTTTGCACGGTGCTGGATGATTCCTGTGACATCTGCTTTACTGTCCGGGACATTCAGATCTTCTTCCAGCGTGATCTGATTCATTGCCTGACTTCTCTGACGGCTCATCCGAATTTTCTTTTTGACGATTTCCATAAAAAACTCCTCTCGCATCATCTCAAATCAATGTATGCGAAAGGAGTTCCCCTTATTACGCTTTATGGTTCAAACGTGACCTCCTGATCCATGTTCTCGATCAGCAGGATGATACATGGATACGATGCCTCCGCTGCCGCCTGCTCTTTCTGTGGCGGGATCAGTGTGGTCGTCACATGCAGCCCGTCGCCCATAAGCTCCACGGCATCGGCACGGATGCTGTATCCGCCGGTCGGCTGCTCGCCGTATCCCCGGATGATGTATCTGCCTTCATCGCCCTCCCAGGTCATTTTGATCTCTTCTTTTTTATGCTCTTCGATGATCTCCTGTAACTTCTGCGGTGCTTTGTCAAAAGCAACCACCTGAAATGCAACGGAAATCCGCTCTTCCTGTGCTCCACCCGAGAGGCATCCGCTCATCCCGGCAAAAATAAGTATCCAGCATAACAATACGATGACCTTTTTTGCTGTTCTGATCATTTTTGTCCCTTTTCGCTTCCTTGGAACAGTATACGGTCTGTCTTTTTTATTTATGCCTGAACGAAATATTTCCGCTTTGATCTGCCCGGAATATTATTTGCATGCCTCAACTTCGATGGATTCACCGAAAATCTCGATCGCCTTTACCTGACTGATGTCGATCGGCACGCGAAAGTCAAAATCGAGTTCTCTGGAAACTTTCACAGCATCTGCTGCTTCGTCATCACCGGAAAGTTCACAGTCCGCAATCCCCATTTCATAGTATTCTTCGGATAACAGACTGCCGTTTTTCAGACGGATATGGACGTTGTCAAAATACTTGCCGGAATCTTTCTGCGACTGCGGCAGTGTTATATAAATCGAACATCCCATCGGAGAGAGCACTATGCGATTAATCTTGACGTCATCTTCTCCATCAGAGACGGTCTGATCACAGACCTTCTTATAGGAAATATCCTTTGCCTGATCCATATCCACAGTAAACTTCCAGGTTCCGGAACAGATGGAAATCGGATTCTCCAATATCCCGGAATCTTCCGAAGCGGAATAAGCAGATACTTCGTCATCGGTACTTTCTGCCTCGTCTTCTGTCCCATCCTCCTGATAGTAACCGAAATCCTCGAAGGTAAATTCATACTGATCGCTGTCAAACCCGGCTTCTGCCGAATAATTTGTCACATAAATAAACTGGTTTGAGGCAAGACTCTTGTCGTCCTCCTGATAATAATAAGTGCCACTTGCCATCAGATCCTGCTCTGCATTCACATCGGTATTCAGAAAGCTGTAAGCATGTTCCTCCTGCGGTCCGCCTGCTGTCACAATCTGATCCTGCTGCTTTAACGTCCCCTCCACGATCATGGAAAAACGGTTGCCGCTCTTGATCAGCCCTTTCAGATCCAGACGGATATTATCGTCCTCGTAGACTGTACCTGCGGTTGTCACAGCCATGTCTGTCAGCTGTTCCAGATCCATCACCGCACTGTCTGCGACATGGTATTCTTTTGCATGTTTTTTAAAGAATGCTTTGAAATTCTCCGCTCCCATCAGTGCATAAGCAGCCGCTCCGACCGTACCGAAGGTAAACAGCAGAAGGCTTGCCGCAACTGCCCCATAGCGTACAAAGCGATATTGCCACCGGCGTTTCTGTTTTTTAACCAGCCCGTCCATTTTCCGGTAAAAATCATCGGACAGCTGAATATCCTGTAACTCTTCTTCTGAAGGCAGAGCATCCATCTCCTCTTTATGGTAGCTGCAAACTGCTTCTTTTAATAATTTCTCAAATTTCCTGTCGCTCTCTTTCATATTGCAGCACCTCCTTCATTTTCTTTTTGGCACGATACAGGCGAATCTCCACGTTCTTTTTGCTGATATCCAGAATCTTTGCAATCTCGCCGTTGCTGTATTCATGAAAATAGCGAAGCTCCAGCACCAGACGAAGCTTCTCCGGCAGAATCTTCATTGCCTCTAAAAGCTCTTTTTCTCCCTCTTCCTGTATCACATTTTCCAGCGGCTGATCCTTCTCGTCATGGAGTGCATAATCCACTTTCTCCAAATCGGACTGGAGACCGCTTTTGGATACACGCAGCATATCCAGACATTTGTTTTTTACAATGATCACACACAGGCTTGTCATCTCCTGCGATGTCAGATGCCGATAAGTGTCATATTTCTCCGCGAGTTTTACAAATGCACCGTGAACGGCATCCTCCGCTTCTTCTTTGTTTTTCAGAATTTTCAGAGCTACATAATACATGGTGCGGTAATTCTTCTCATAAATCTGCCCAAACTCCAGTTTTGTGTTTTCGTCACCAAGCCCGCTTATCAGTAGTAACATTTTTTCTCCCCTTGCAGCCATGCTGCTTCTTATTATTCAAGAGTGCCTCTGGCATTCTTACTGCGAGGTGCACGTCATGCATCGCATGAGATATTCTTCTGTGCACCTCTGCAATCCGCCGGAGGCTATATCAGATGGGAGATGGATTCCCGTTACTGATACAAGCTTGCTACCCGCCGCCGACAGAAACGGGAGTCATCTTTCATCTGATATAACGATCCCTGTTCTTATTTTGCTACAAAATTTGTTCTATAAAGTGTAAAACTTTCGCTGTGTCAAACTTTTGTTCTCCAAAACTTGCTGCCGGCATCATGCCAAGCAGTGAATTTGTCACAAAGCATCCGTTAAACTTACTGATATCCTCCGGATACAGTTCTTTTTCTTCCAGAAGTACTCCCCTTCTTCCGGCTTCTTTTATAACATATCTCCGCATCACTCCCGGCAGCATCCCGCTGCTGACGGGCGGTGTGACCAGTTTATCATCCTGAATAAAAAAGATGTTTGTCGTACAGCCCTCGCTGATCTGCCCTTTCTGATTGAGAAAAATCTTTTCATCCAGCCCGCTTTTTTTTGCATTTCGCTTTTCCATAATGTTGTCTGCAATCCCAAGCGTCTTATGGTATGTGAGCGGTGAAGTCTCATTTCGTCTGATTTCGGAAAATCCAAGCCGAAATCCTTTCTGATACTGTTCTTCTGAGTAAGTGTTTTTTCTCAGTCCAAACAACTTATTCTGTGCCGTCACTGTGATCTTGAGTGCTCCGTGCTGCTTTTCTTCCGACTGTGGACAGGCATTCAGATAAGCAAGCACTTCCTGCTCCTCTACGCTCTGGTCAATTCCGAAAAATGCAAGGCTGTCACGCAGCCGCTCCAGATGCCAGGCAAACAGCTGCGGTATGCCTTCTTCCACAGCGATCGTCTCAAAGGCTCCGATGCCAAAGTAAAACCCGTCATCCGCCAGAACCGTTGATCCGCTGCTTTTCTTTTCTTCTGTTTTATTCTGCATTTCCTGCCCCTTTCAGATACGCTCCAGAAAAGCTTCGAGGTCTTCGACCGTATCCACGATCCATTTTGCACCGCACGTTTCCAGTTCTTCCCTGCTGCCGTATCCATAGAGTACACCGACACAGGAAATCCCGAATTTGCCGGAGCCGAGGACATCGTGTTTGCGATCCCCGATCATCAGCACTTCCTGCATATCCGTGATCTGATTGTCCGAAAGTGCCGACTGTATCACATCTTCTTTGTGGATTTTGCTTCCATCCATGGAGCTTCCCTGAATATCATCAAAATACTCTGCCAGTTCAAAATGCTTAAGTATCTGTTTTGCGTAAATCTGCGGCTTGGAGGTCGCCAGAATCACTTTTTTGCCCTGTTCTCTGCATTTTTTCAGCAAATGCGTGATTCCCGGATAAACTTTATTTTCGAAAATACCTTTCACGGCATAATATTCACGGTAAAGACGCACTCCTTCCTCTGCTTTTTTTTCATCAAACCCATAAAATTCTTTAAAAGAATCTACAAGAGGAGGACCCACGAAACGGTAAAGATTGCTCTTTTCTTCGGAAATCCCCAGATTTCCAAGTGCATAGGAAACGGAATTCGTAATCCCGTCTGCGGAGTCCGTGATCGTTCCGTCCAGGTCAAACAACAGATATTTTATCACTTTCTTTTCTCCCTTCCAACGCCTGCAGAACAGCTTTTGCTTTCTGAAGCGTCTCTTCGTATTCAAACTCTGTCTCCGATTCGCAGGTGATGCCGCCTCCGACTCCGAGATAGTACTTTCCGTTTTTATGTACTGCTGTGCGGATCACAATATTGAAATCGCAGTCACCGTCGAGCGTCAGATAACCGATCGAGCCGGTATAAAGATTGCGTCGGCTGTGCTCCAGTTCTTCAATGATCTCCATCGCACGCAGTTTCGGTGCCCCGGTGATGGATCCGCCCGGAAAGGCTGCTTCCAGAAGATCCACAACATTTTTATCTTCCGCAAGTCTTCCCTGAACTTCCGATACCAGATGAAAGACCGTCGCATACGTCTCGATGCTGTACATTTCCGTCACTTTGACGCTGCCCGGCATACAGACACGGTTCAGATCATTTCGCTCCAGATCAACGATCATAAGAAGTTCGCTCTTATCCTTATCGGACTCTTCCAGTTCTTTTCTCATCGCCGCATCTTCTTCTCTGGTGGCTCCGCGTTTTCTGGTACCTTTGATTGGCCTGGTCGCCACAACACCGTCACGCATCTGCAAGAAACGCTCCGGAGATGCACTGACGATCTGCAGATCCCCATAATTTAAATAGCCGCCAAACGGAGAAGGATTGTCTCTGCGAAGTGAGCAGAAAACATCGTAAGGTGTACGAGTACTTTCCACAGTAAGATGCTGCGTCATATTTGCAATATAGATATCACCCTCGACGATATAGTCGATCATATCCTGCACCGCCTGCTTATAGTCTTCTTTTGTGAAATTTGGCGTGACTCTGATCTCACTGTGATCATCCTTTGTTCCCGGAATCTGACCGTTTTTCCACAGAGTATACGTTTCTGCGACTGTGTTTTCCACATCGTCAAGCAGCGTATCCACCTCTTTGGTCTGACCGTTTGCCACAAGATAAAAACGTTTTTCCTGATGATCCTCAATGATAAAATTATCATAAAAACAGAGGATCACATCTGGCATATCCACCTCTTTTGGATGTCTGGCCGCTACGTTTTCTTTCTCTCTTCCGTAATCATATGAAACATAGCCCATCGCACCGGAAACGATCGGCAGATCACTCTCATTGCTGTCCGGATGTTCCTTCAAATAAGTGCGAAGATAATTCTCAAAAGTCATTTTCTGCTTTTCGTCATTCACCCAAAAGCTATCTCCGTCCTGTACCAGCTTCTGATATGGCAGACGCCCGATGATGGAGTAGCGTCCCAGCCTATTTTCCAGAGAAGAATCCAAAAAAACGATGTCCTTTTCCTCTTTCCATCTGGAAAATAAAACATGGATCGGCGGATATTCTCTGATTTCCCTTATCTTATGCATAACACACCTCCGTCCTTTCCTGCTGCCACTGCTGACAGATGCAGTGGAAATTCTCCAGAAGTTCGTGACCGTACTGTGTCAGCACCGCCTCCGGATGAAACTGCACGCCGTAGATTGGATACGTGCGGTGAGAAATCGCCATCACAGCCTGATCTTCTGTCCTTGCATCCACCTGGTACTCCTGCGGCAGCGTCGCCTCATCGATCACCAGCGAATGATATCTTGTCACCAGGAAATCCTGCGGCAGTCCCCGAAAAAGCCCCTCCCCTGAGTGTGTCAGAGGGCTTAATTTGCCGTGCATCGGGCGTGTCCCCTTTTTCACAGTCGCACCTGCCACGTAGCCGATCGTCTGATGACCGAGACAGACGCCAAGGATCGGGATCTCACCTGCAAACTTTCGGATCACCTCTGCTGAAATGCCCGCATCCTTCGGTGTTTTCGGTCCCGGGGAGATGATGATCCCCTCCGGTTTCATCTGACGGATCTGACCGGTCGTAATGCCGTCATTTTCCACAACAAGAATCTCATGCCTCGCCTCCTCAAAATAGGCTCTGAGATTGTACACAAAAGAATCATAATTATCAATCATTAAGTACATAGACCTTACCTGCTTTCCGCGCAGTCGTTATCCCCGCCGAAAAGGAGAGGTCCGTAACTCGCTGTTAATTTTTATTTTCTATATTTCTGATGTCCGTTCAGTATATCATATCTCCCCCTAAAAGAAAAGAATCCTTTGTGCATTTTCACAAATTCTACCTTGCACTTCTCTATACCATACGGTATACTGGATACATAGGTTTCCAAGCACAGGCATCGTTCCTACTCGCAGGATAAAGTGGCTGTATTGGCAGACCGTGAAAACATGAGGAAGCAACGATTTACGCAGTAAATCCGTGGATTCCGAATGTTTGCAGGATTGCGAAAGCTGCATAGCATCTTTTTATAAAAAACTATTATATCTTAAAGAGAGGGCATACCAATGAATACACTGCACACAAGACTTTCGGGTGTACTTGTTCACCCGACTTCCTTCCCTTCCCCATATGGTATCGGAGATCTCGGCCAGGGGGCTTATGACTTTATCGACTTTCTGAAAGCTTCCGGTCAGAGTTTATGGCAGGTTCTGCCGCTTGGACCGACCGGTTTCGGCGATTCTCCTTATCAGAGCTTTTCTGCCTTTGCCGGACAGTCTCTGCTGATCAGCCCGGATGACCTGGTTGATCTGGAACTGATCACAAAGGACGATCTCTATCCGATCCCGGAGTTTGATGCAGCGAAAGTCGATTACGGTGCTGTACTGAACTACAAGAACGCTCTGTTTAAAAAGGCTTTCCAGACCTTCCATCACACACCGAACAAATTCCTGCTGGAAGAGTTCGATGATTTCTGTCTGGAAAACAAAAAATGGCTGAGCGATTATGCCGTATTTATGGCATGTAAAGATGCTCATGAGGGAAGATCATGGCAGGAATGGGATGACGAGATGACCACTCCGACCGCAAAGGTGCGTCTTGCTTTTGAGACAGAATACAAAGAACAGATCAAATACTATAAATTCATCCAGTTCCTGTTCTTCCGTGAATGGATGAAACTGAAAAAATATGCAAATGAAGCTGACATCGAGATCATCGGCGATATTCCGTTTTTCGTATCTTTCGACAGTGCCGATGTCTGGGCAAATAAAGAGCTCTATCAGCTCGATACGAAAGGTCATCCGCTTCAGGTTGCCGGAGTTCCGCCAGACTATTTCAGTGCAACCGGACAGCTCTGGGGCAATCCGCTCTACGACTGGAAACACCATGAAGCTGACGGCTATTCCTGGTGGATCGACCGTATCAAAATGCAGATGAAGCTGACCAACTACCTGCGTATCGACCATTTCCGCGGCTTCGAAGCTTACTGGTCCGTACCGGCTGATGAAGAGACTGCTGTAAATGGTAAATGGAAAAAAGGCCCGGGCAAAAAACTGTTCGAGGCTATCCAGAAAGAGCTCGGCGAGGATCTTCCGATCTGGGCAGAAGATCTTGGTGTGATCACTCCGGAAGTGGAAGAACTGCGTGATGAGTTTGCTTTCCCTGGTATGAAGATCCTTCAGTTTGCTTTTGAGGGACTGGATGAGAGTGTTTATCATCCGCATAATCTTACAACAACCAACTGCATCTGCTACACCGGAACACATGACAATGACACGACAACCGGCTGGTATCAGAATCTTCCAGAACCGCAGAAAGACAAAATCCGCCGCTACTGCAACTGCGACGGCGGCATCATCAGTCTGGATTTCATCCGGATGTGCATGGGCAGCATTGCAAAATATGCGATTTTCCCGATCCAGGATCTGTTTATGCAGGATTCTTCCTGCCGCATGAACACACCGGGTTCTGCTTTCGCAAACTGGGCTTATCGCTATGAAGCATCCGCTCTTACGCAGGATCGTGTGGACTGGCTGAAGAGTACTACTGAATTATTCGGTCGCGGAAGGAGCAAAAGTTTATGATCCGTTCTCTGCTCATTGTAATTCTGATCGTTGCCTTTCTGATCCTGTCCATCCCGATTCTGATCGTTGAGTGGATCATCGGAAAGTTCAACCCTTACGCCCGTGATATTTCTTCACTGCGTATTGTTCAGTTTATGTTTAAACTGATCTTATTTGTTGCCGGTACGAAAGTAACTGTGATCGGCGAAGATCGTATTCCAAAAGATACACCTGTTCTGTACGTTGGCAACCACAGAAGCTATTTTGACGTGGTTCTGACTTACGCAAGATGCCCGGGACTGACCGGTTACGTTGCAAAAGACAGTATGAAAAAAATCCCGCTTCTTTCCAGCTGGATGAAACGGCTGCATTGTTTATTCCTGAACAGATCTGATATCAAAGAAGGGCTGAAGACGATCTTACAAGGAATCGATCAGATGAAAAATGGTATTTCCATGTGTATCTTCCCGGAAGGCACACGCAACGAAGCATCGGATGATACACTGCTTCTTCCATTTAAAGAAGGAAGTCTGAAAATGGCAGAAAAGACCGGATATCCGATCATTCCAATGTCAATCAACAATACGAGAAATATTTTCGAAGCCCATAGACCGTTTATCCGTTCTGCACATGTGGTTCTGGAATACGGCGAGCCAATCTATCCGAAGGATCTGCCAAAGGAACAGAAAAAATTCCTCGGTGCCCACTGTCAGGAGATCATTCAGAATACCATATCCAAAAATCAGTCACTGGTATAAAAATATGATGAAAAAAGTTTCTCAGATTTCTTTTTACACCGGGAGCAGAGAAGAACTGCTCCCGGGATTTACTTCAAAATTCCCTTATATTTCTTCCTGTTCCGATATCACAAAACATCCGGGACACTTCTGCCCATGGCACTGGCATCCGGCCATGGAGCTTTTTTATCTTAAACAGGGATCTCTTGAATACAACACACCTGGCAGCAGAATCCTTTTGGCGGAGGGCTGTGGCGGTCTGATCAATTCCAATGTCCCGCACATGACAAGACCAGGTCCGGATTTTGCTTCCTCGACACAGTTGCTGCATCTTTTCGACCCTTCTTTTATTTCCGGCGTCCATGGCAGCCTGATCGATGAGAAATATGTCACACCGCTGACCACCGCATCCCAGATCGAGATCATCCCTCTTTATCCGGATCATCCGGAACATAAACAAGTGCTCTCTGCTATCCGCGATTCCTTTTTGATTTCAGAAAACACCCCCGGCTACGAACTAAAACTGCGTTCTGCCCTCTCAGATATCTGGTTTCAGATTTTTGAACTTGCACTGCCGCTGATGCAGACCAAAGACCGGTTTGACAAACGAAACAAACGCCTGAGACTGATGATGGTCTACATTCATGAACATTACGCCGAAAAGATTTCCGTAAAAGATATTGCCGGTACCGCTTTTGCCAGTGAACGCGAATGTTTCCGACTCTTTCACGACTGTCTGCATATGAGCCCTGCCGAATATATCAAAAACTACCGTCTTCAGGCAGCCTGCGATATGCTCGCAAATACAAGAGAACATATCACTTTTATCAGCCAGAGCTGCGGCTTTGGAAGCAGCAGTTATATGGGGAAAATTTTCCGTGAATCGATGGGATGTACACCGAACGAATACCGCACAAAGCTGCGTGGCTGATATAAAATGATAGTCAGGCGGATATTCGCAATCCGCTTTGCTATTTGGTTAAAATGCTGCATTTCATGCATCATCGGCAGCATATCTTCGATTCCGCACATAAGATTGGCAGTATTCTGCTATAAAAAGGCAGAAATAAGATATTTTTTTGCCTTTTTATGCACTATAATCATAATCGAAATGAATCATATCCCTCAAAATCCTGGTCGCACACACGATTGCTTACCACTTTGCAGAAGTGGCGGCCTTCTCCGACTGAATGATTCATTGCAGCTGGAAATGCCCACATACATTTACCTTGCTGTATTCATTTCATCACACTACTTTCGGATCAGGGCGTGATTCGGCCATCATGCCCGAGTTCCCTTTTCGTTTTTTCGATAAATTTGAGAGGAGATTCTATGAGTGCAATTAAAATTGTTTTTTTTGACATTGACGGAACTTTAATTGATATGAATAAGAAACGTATTTCTGAAAAAATGCTGGAGACACTCCGCAGGCTGAAAGAAAACGGCACGATTATTTGCATTGCGACCGGCAGAAGTCCGATAGCACTTCCGCATTTTGAAGGTGTTGAATTTGATGCTTTTCTGACTTTTAACGGTTCTTACTGTTTCACAGAAGATGCGGATATCTTTTCCAATCCAATCCCGACTGAAGATGTACATATGATCATCCAAAACGCCACGGCTCTTGGTCGTCCTCTGACGGTTGCCACAAAAAACAGACTGGCATCAAACGGCAAGGATGAGGATCTGATCGAATATTATTCTTTTGCCAAACAGGAGATTGATGTGGCTGATGATTTTGAGCAGGTTGCTAATGAAAAAGTCTATCAACTGATGGCCGGAAGCTCACTTGCAGAACATCCGGCACTGATGAAGGATGTTTCCCATGCACGTATCACCTTCTGGTGGAACCGTGCCGTTGACATTATCCCGACAGACGGCGGAAAAGGCCGCGGCATCGAAAAAATGTTAGAATATTATCACTTCGATAAATCGCAGGCAATGGCGTTCGGAGACGGAAACAATGACATCGAAATGTTGAAGAGTGTCGGCCACGGCGTTGCCATGGCAAATGCTTCTGATGAATTAAAAGCGATTGCCGACGATGTGTGCGGTGATGTGGCAGAGGATGGTATTTACTACTACTGTCTGGAACATGGTATGATCTGAACTCTGCACACCGCCTGCAAAGGTTGAAGTCCCTCACATCTGAAGTATAACAAAAAGCTCCGGCAGGAATACAGTTACATTCCGCCGGAGCCTTTTTGTACACCTCCAGAATCCGCCAGAGGTTGTTATATCCGAGACGAATCATCTTACAGCTGACATAATTTTTCCACTACTTTTTCAAAATGCATGAAATGCGATGCCTTTACCAGCACGGTATCCCCGCTCTGGATCAGAGACGGCAGACAGGTCAGCAGTGCCTCCATCGTCGGAACCTGCAGCACTTCGCCACAGCCGCCGTTTGCCATGGCTGCTTCTGCCATATGGCTGCTGATTTTTCCGGTGCAGATCAGAAGGTCGATCTTGTTCTTTGCCGCATGGTATCCGACTTCTGCATGCATCTGTTCTTCGTTTTCTCCAAGCTCCCCCATGTCACCAAGGATCGCCACTTTACGGCCTTTTGCATCTCGCAGCACGTCCAGAGATGCTTTCATGGAAACCGGATTTGCATTGTAGCAGTCATCGATGATCTGGATATCTCCATGGTTAATGATATGGAATCTTCCGCCAACCGGCTCCAGTGCCTCGATGCCGGCTTTGATCTCCTGCATGGTCAGTCCCAGTGCCCTGCCGACAGCCGTCGCTGCCAGTGCATTGAGTACCATGTGCCATCCCGGGATCGGAACGGTAACACGGATGCTCTCTCCGTCTGCATGGATCGTGCAGGCAATACCGGAAAGCCCCAGGCTCTCGATCTCATCGGCATAGACCGGCTTCTGTCCTTTCACACCAAAAAATATCGGTTTGATGCCTTTTACTTCCTCGATCGTATCCAGCTTGTCATCGTCCCCATTTAAAATGATGCAGCCGTCTTCTTTCAGGAAATCAAAGATTTCCGTCTTTGCTCTTAAAATACCGTCGCGGTCTTTTAAAAACTCCAGATGACACTGTCCGATATTGGTGATCACGCAGATATCCGGTCTGGCTACTTTGGCAAGACGATGCATCTCTCCAAAATGGCTGATGCCCATCTCAAGGACTGCGATCTGATGTTCATCTCGCAGACGGAAAACGGTAAGCGGCAGCCCCAGCTCGTTATTGAAATTGCCAAGGGTCTTCAGCACATTGTATTTCTGAGCTAAAACCGATGCGATCACTTCTTTTGTGCTGGTCTTTCCGACACTTCCGGTGATACCGACTACTTTGATATCGAGCTGCTGCCGGTAGTACTCGGCGATCCCTTTGACTGCCTCCAGAGAAGATGCAACCTGAATGTACGGTCCTGCCGGGTTTGCCAGCTCTTTTTCACTTAAAACAGCCAGTGCACCTTTCTCAAAAACAGACGGGA
>OHAD01001830.1_pt1 | contig 18218 bp, 10 predicted proteins | sample 1577011 | NCBI WGS metagenome assembly OHAD01 (sample SAMEA3541510, study PRJEB24748) | human gut metagenome | biome: human gut; feature: human-associated habitat; material: faeces | place: China | collected 2012 | reverse complement strand
GGCGGATCACGATCTGATCTTACAGAAAGTGGAAATTCCGAAAGAGCAGCGAAAACATGAAATGCCTGCAGACCTTGAACAGCCGGAATGGAAATTGGCAGAACCTCAAATAACCGAAGCTATTTATCTGCCGCCGTTTTATTATGCGGAGACCGGTGTGGCAGGAAAATTAAAAAGGCTGCTGGCAGCTCCGGCGGCGGATCGTCTGTGGACTGCACTGGAGACGGCGAAAGAAAAAACAGGCAATCCGGATCTGTCGATTGATGTGGAGAAGATTCAGGAAAAGGTGCATATGGAGTATGATGAGGTTCAGGCAGATGCGATTCGCAAAGCAGCGGTTTCCAAAGTTATGGTGCTGACCGGAGGACCTGGAACCGGAAAGACAACGACCACACAGGGGATCATTGCAGCATATCGGGCATTCGGACTTAAGATTCTGCTTGCGGCACCGACAGGGCGTGCGGCAAAACGTATGACAGAGGCCACCGGCCTGGAAGCGAAAACAATCCATCGTCTTCTGGAATGTCAGCCTCCGGAAGGATATCTCAAAAACGAAGAAAATCCGCTGGAAGGAGACGTACTGATCGTTGACGAATGTTCGATGATCGATATCGTTTTAATGAATGCACTTTTAAAGGCGATTCCGCAGGGGATGCGTCTGATTTTGGTCGGAGATATCGATCAGCTGCCGTCTGTCGGAGCCGGAAACGTGCTGCGTGATATCATTGATTCCGAAACGGTGCCTGTGATCCGTCTGACCAGGATTTTCCGACAGGCACAGAGCAGCCGTATCATTATGAATGCACATCGGATCAACGAGGGCAAAATGCCGGATATTTCCAACGGGAAGGATACGGACTTCTTTTTTGTGCAGAAAGAAGATCCGCAGGAGGCAGCAGACGAGGTCGTGCGTCTGGTGAAAAATAAGCTGTCGCATTATTATCAGACGCCGCCGTCTCAGATTCAGGTGCTCACGCCGATGCAGAAAGGAATCGTCGGAGCTGCCAATTTAAATACGATTCTTCAGGAGACTCTCAATCCGCAGGGCGAAGGACTGCGAAGAGGCGGTTTTGTATTTCGCGTAAACGATAAAGTGATGCAGATTCGCAACAATTATGACAAAGAAGTGTTTAACGGCGATATCGGGATGATCGATGCGGTGGATGTGGCAGCCCGAAATCTGAAAGTGAATTTCGACGGACGCATCGTGGAGTATGATGTCACAGAACTGGATGAACTGACACTTGCCTATGCAACAACAATCCATAAAGCACAGGGCTCGGAATATCCGATCGTCGTGATGCCGGTGCTGATGAATCATTTTGTGATGCTTCAGAGAAATCTGATCTATACAGGAATCACCCGTGCGAAAAAAATCCTCGTACTGGTCGGAACACGCAAGGCACTTTCCTATGCCGTGCGGAATGTGACGGTGACGAAACGAAATACTCTTTTAAAAGAAAGGTTACAGGAAAAGTTTTAATAGCTGGACGTGAGATAAAAAACATAGTATAATAAGAAAATAATGGTGCCGGAGACGGTATTTTATAACTCTGGCAGCCGAAAAGCGGAGATATAGCGAAGCGGATTGTGAATGTCCGATGTCCGCTTTACTAGATAACAGGAAAATTGTGATATCTTTTATATGGACATTGAAGAAGCGGGAACAGTTCGGGGGGGTGAACTGTTTTTTTTTTGAAAAGTTTTGAAAAGACGTGGAAAATGTTCAGTACAGGGTATTCTTTTAAGAGGGAAAATGAAGAATGCAGAAAATTTTGATAGTAGATGATTCGGAAATAAACAGAGAGATCCTGGCAGCCATGCTTGAAAAAACATACGAGATCGACATGGCGAAAGACGGGCAGGGAGCGATCGAGATCCTGGAAAAGAAGTGGGAAACGTATCAGATCGTGCTGCTTGATCTGAATATGCCGGTGATAAATGGATATGAAGTTCTAAAGGTCATGGAAGAAAAGCAGTGGCTTGATTCACTGCCGGTTATCTGTATCTCGGCAGAAACATCGGAGGCAAGTATAGGAAAGGCGTACGAACTTGGAGCCACGGATTATTTTACGAGGCCGTTTGATACGGCAGTCGTACTGCGGCGTGTGCACAATACGATTGCACTGTATGCAAAAGCGTCCAGCAGTCTGCACGATGCGATGGAGATGTTATCCGGCATTTTTTATCGTATCATTAAAATCAATCTGAGTACGGATACCTATAGAACACTTAAAAATATTTCCGACGATTTCAGGAGTCCGCTGGATGGCATTAAGAGTATTTCGCAGAGACTGAGGCAGTACGGAGAAGAATATGTCCATGAGGAAGATCAGGAAGCTTTTTTGGAATTTTGTGATTCGGAAAATCTGCGTAAAAATTTCTCGGAAGAAGATACAGAGCGTATCAGTATGAGCTATCGCTGTCGGAATGGACAGGAATTTCGCTGGGTTTCCATGGAGATCATCAAGAGTACAGAGTACGCAAAAGATAACGAAGTCGTGGTTCTTTATCTTCGGGATATCAATACAGACTATCTGAAACAGCTGGATATGGTTCTGAGCAGGAGCAAAGGTTCTGTCGGTATGGTGAATGTCAATGTAACAGACGGAACCTGCAAATCCGGAAGCAGTTCTCTGAAAAACCTGGAGCTTCAGGAAGAGGATCGTACACTTGATCAGTATATAAACAGGATCAGCACTTCGATTCCACAGGAGGACGGGCGCAGAAGTTTTACAGAAAATTTCAGCAGAAAGCATATGCTGGATTCTTTCGAAAAAGGTCACACGGTCATTCAGGAAAATTATCCGGTATACAGCACAGAAAACCATCGTCCGCAGCTTTATCGCGTAACAGCAGAGATGGTTCGCAATTCTTTTTCCGGTCAGATAGAGGCTATTCTTTATTTTACAGATATCACAGGAAAATATCTGGCAGAAAAGATGCCGCAGATTTTGTATCAAAAAAATTATGAACAGATTGCAGTGATCGATTTAAGACGCCGGAAGATTGTAGCCATTGCGGAAACAGTTTTTGATTTTTCACAGTCACTGGAGCAAGAAATGGATTACGATCAGTATCAAAAAAAAGTCATGAAGTGCGTTGTTCCGGAAGAAGAAAAGGCACAGTTTGAAAATTACACGAATCTTGATAATATAAAAAGAGAGCTGGATCGGAAAGGTCGCTATTCTTTCAGTGTATATCAGCTGAACAGAAACGGTGAAAAAGCCCTGAATAATTACACATATCTTTATTTTGATCATTACTTTGACATCGTGGCTGTAGCAGTTGAAGATATTACGGAGCTGTCAGGACAGGATGCACTGACAGGCGGATATAACCGACAGGGATTTGTACAGAAGGCAGAACATATCCTGCAGAATGCAAATGAGGATGAGAATTATGCGATCCTGTTTTTCAATATTAAGAACTTTAAGGCAGTGAACGAACTTTTTGGAATTGATCTTGGTGATTTTATTCTGCGTGAGCTGTATGAAGATCTGAAAAATTCACAGCTTGATCCGGTTGTGATCGCCAGGGCAGAGGCTGACCATTTTGTGTGCCTTGTAAAACGGGAAAATCTGGATGAGAAATTTCTGCTAAAGCTCTGTACGAAGAAGATTTCCAGCTCCGGAAAGACCATCCGTCTGTTCAGCCGTTGCGGTATTTTCTATGTAAAAGATAAAGAAATGTCCGTAAACATGATGATCGGGCGTGCGAAGCTGGCAAAGAAATATATCGAAGATGAGTATGTTCAGCCATATAAAGTATATGATTCTTCCATGCAGACTGCTTATATAGACAAAGCAGAGATTGCAGGAGAACTTGCAGAAGGCATTGCGAAAGGAGAACTTCAGGTTTATTATCAGCCGGTTGTGGATGTAAAGACCGGACAGATCGCTTCCGCAGAAGCCCTGATCCGCTGGCATCATTCCGAGAAAGGTTTCCTGTCGCCGGGCTTCTTTATACCGGCTCTGGAAGAGAGCGGTCACATCTCCGAACTGGATGATTATGTCATTCATCAGGTCAGCGATTTCCTGATGGATCGTTACCATGCAGGCAAGAATGTGGTTCCGGTTTCGGTCAATTTATCATGGATGGATTTCTATGATGAGAAGATCATGGAAGATATCCTTGATAAATGTAAAAACAATGATCTGAAAGAAAAACTGATCCGTCTGGAAGTTACTGAGACATCCTACGCTGCGATGGGTGAGAGCCGCAACAGTATTCTTGAATCCTTCCGTACAGAAGGTGTCAAGATCATGATGGATGACTTCGGAACCGGTTATTCTTCGTTTGGTATGCTTCAGCAGTACAATTTCGATATTATGAAGATTGACATGAGTTTCATCCGCCAAATCGAGACAAATCCAAAGACGAAAAGTATGTTACGATTCCTGATCGATATGGCACATGAGATGGGCATTTATATCGTTGCAGAAGGCGTTGAGACAGAAGTTCAGGCAGATTTTCTGAAGAAGAGCCACTGTGATTATATCCAGGGATATTATTATTACCGTCCGATCCCACAGGAAGAGTTTCGAAAACTTCTCGATGAGATGTAAAGATTTTTTAACTTGCAATTCAAAAATTGCCATGCTATACTTGAAATGATATTAGGGTCAGAAGACCTTTTGACTCTGGAATCTAATACATGAAGCAGAAATGATTTTCATGCAAATATTTGCCCACCAAGTGATTGGTTAAGCCCATACGGACAGGCGGGGCAGCTGCCGATTGCGGTGAGAGACCGCATTATTGATTTAGTTAAAAGCTAAATTTTATAAGTCTTTTGTTTGGGAATACAGCGTCCCAGAATAAAACATCACTTGTGAAATGGTCAATAAAGAGTAGGATTAGCAAATATTTGCTGGCGAGAGTGCCAACGACAGACTCTGGAAATAGTTTTTGCGGATGTAAGATAAATACATAAAGTAAAGCTATCATAAGACGTTTAAAGACAGGTGAGGATTTCACCTGTTTTTTTTATGCGGATATATTTATCGTATGCTATGATGCCAGGGAGTGCAACGCACAGAACAATCCGTAGGCATTATAGTTGGGGACTTTTGACACCCACATCATGCTATGATTGGAGAAAAAGAATGAATCGAAACAAACAGATGCATGCTCCGGTTTATGAGGCACTGGAGCGTTTAAAAAGAAGAAGAGTTGTGCCGTTTGATGTACCGGGACATAAACGCGGAAGAGGAAATCCGGAACTTGCGGATCTTCTGGGAGAAAAATGTGTCAGCCTGGATGTCAATTCCATGAAGCCGCTGGATAACCTCTGTCATCCTGTTTCTGTGATCAAGGAAGCAGAAGAACTGGCAGCGGAAGCATTTCGTGCGGATCATGCCTTTTTTATGGTTGGCGGAACAACTTCTTCCGTGCAGGGAATGGTGCTTTCCTGCTGCAAGGCAGGTGACAAGATCATTCTGCCGCGAAATGTACATAAAAGCGTGATCAATGCACTGGTATTGTGCGGTGCGGTTCCGGTGTATGTGAATCCGGAAGTGGATACAAAACTGGGGATATCACTCGGAATGCAGGTTTCTGAGGTGGAAAAGGCGATCCGTGAGAATCCGGATGCGGCAGCAGTTCTTGTGAACAATCCCACCTATTATGGGATCTGTTCTGATCTGCGTGCGATCGTTAAGGTGGCACATGAGCATGGTATGCTGGTGCTGGCGGATGAGGCACATGGCACGCATCTGTATTTTGGCAGTGATCTTCCGGTCTGTGCCATGGATGCGGGGGCAGATATGGCTTCGGTGTCCATGCATAAATCCGGCGGAAGCCTGACACAGAGTTCTCTGCTTCTTACCGGAAAAAATGTAAACTGGGAATATGTAAGTCAGATTATAAATCTGACACAGACAACAAGTGCTTCCTATCTGCTGATCTCCAGTCTGGATATTTCCAGGAGAAATCTGGCACTGCGCGGACGGGAGTCTTTTGATAAAGTGAGCCGCATGGCAGAATATGCAAGAGAAGAGATCAATTCAATCGGCGGTTTTTATGCTTACGGTAAAGATATGATAAACGGCGGAAGCGTCTATGATTTTGATGTGACAAAACTTTCCGTGTATACAAGAGATATCGGGCTTGCCGGCATTGAGGTTTATGACCTGCTGCGTGATGAGTATGACATCCAGATCGAGCTTGGAGATATCGCAAATATTCTGGCGTATATTTCCATCGGTGACCGTATCCAGGATATCGAGCGGCTGGTGGGGGCACTGGCGGATATCAAGCGGCTTTATGCAAAAGATCCGGAAAAAATGCCGGGAGCCGAGTACATCAGGCCGACCGTTCTGGTATCTCCGCAGACTGCTTTTTATGCAGAAAAGAAAGCAGTTCCGATCCGGGAGACAAAAGGCATGATCTGCAGTGAATTTGTGATGTGCTATCCGCCGGGGATCCCAATCCTTGCACCGGGAGAATTGATCACGCAGGAGATCATTGATTATATTATTTACGCAAAAGAAAAGGGCTGTTCCATGCAGGGAATGCAGGATACAGAGATAGAATATTTATATGTGCTGAGCGAAAAATAAAAGCAAATGGGAGGGGAAAAGGATGGAACTTTGGTTTTCAGATTACCAGACAGAAAAAGTAAAAGTTTCGGTAAAAGTCCAGAAACAGCTTTTTGGTCTGCAGACGGAATTTCAACGCATTGATGTGTTTGATTCCGAGGAGTTTGGGCGTTTTTTAAGTGCAGACGGAAGCATTGTATTTTCAGAAAAAGATGAGTTTATTTATGATGAGATGATCGTTCATGTGCCGATGGCAGTTCATCCATGTGTGAAAAATGTCCTGGTGATCGGCGGCGGGGACGGCGGTGTGGCAAGAGAGCTGAGCCATTATGAAGAAATCGAAAAAATTGATGTGGTCGAGCCGGACCGCGTTTTTGTTGAAGTCTGTAAAGAATTTTTCCCGGACAATGCCTGCGGACTGGCAGATAAAAGAGTCAGTGTTTATTATGAGGACGGACTGAAATTTCTGCGTCTGCGTCATAATGAATATGATCTGATCATCAACGATGCGATTGATCCGCTCGGACATAATGCCGGACTCTTTACCAAAGAATTTTACGGGAACTGTTACCGTGCACTAAAAGAAGACGGCATCATGGTCTATCAACACGGAAGTCCGTTTTATGATGAAGACGAAGAATCCTGCCGGGTGATGCACCGGAAGGCAAGCCACAGTTTCCCGATCAGCCGTGTCTATCAGGCACACATCCCGACCTGTTCATCCGGGTACTGGCTGTTTGGGTTTGCATCAAAAAAATATCATCCGCTGGAACACCTAAATGCAAAACGCTGGAAAGAGCGGAAGATAGGAACTTGGTACTACACGACCAATCTTCATAAGGGAGCATTTATGCTTCCAAAATATGTAGAAGATATGCTGGAAGAAGAGGAAGGTCGTAAAAAATAAAAAGCAAAAAGAAAAGGAGATTGTACTATGGGAAGATTACTGATTATTGGATGCGGAGGAGTTGCAGGAGTTGCGATCCACAAATGCTGTCAGAACAGCAAAACATTTTCTGAGATCTGTATTGCCAGCAGAACAAAGGAAAAGTGCGATGCACTGAAAGAAAAACTGGAGAATACAACGGAAACAAAAATCACAACAGCACAGGTGGATGCCGATAAGGTGGAAGAACTGATTGCACTGATCCAGTCTTATCAGCCGGACGCTGTTTTAAATGTGGCACTTCCGTACCAGGATCTGACGATCATGGATGCGTGTCTGGCATGCAAGGTGGATTATATTGATACCGCCAATTATGAGCCGGAAGATACCGACGATAAACAGTGGCGTGAAATTTACGAGAAACGCTGCAAAGAGGCCGGATTTACCGCATATTTTGATTATTCCTGGCAGTGGGCTTATCAGGAAAAATTTAAAGAAGCAGGCATCACGGCACTTCTCGGAAGCGGCTTTGATCCGGGTGTCACCAGTGTCTTTACAGCCTATGCACTGAAACATTATTTTGATGAGATCGAGACGATCGATATTCTGGACTGCAACGGAGGAGATCATGGCTATCCGTTTGCCACCAACTTTAACCCGGAGATCAATCTGCGGGAAGTGTCCGCAAACGGTTCTTACTGGGAGAATGGTCACTGGGTAGAGACTGAGCCGATGGAGATCAAAAGAGAATATAATTTCCCGCAGGTCGGCGAAAAAGATATGTATCTGCTTCATCATGAAGAAATCGAATCTCTGGCAAAAAATGTTCCGGGCGTAAAACGTATCCGTTTCTTTATGACCTTTGGACAGAGCTATCTGACGCACATGAAATGTCTGGAAAATGTAGGCATGCTTTCCACTTCACCGATTCTGTTTGAAGGAAAAGAGATCGTGCCGATTCAGTTTCTGAAGGCACTGCTTCCAGATCCGGCTTCCCTTGGACCGCGTACCGTCGGAAAGACAAACATTGGCTGTATTTTTACCGGAAAGAAAGACGGAAAAGAGAAGACCATTTATATCTACAATGTATGTGATCATCAGGAGTGTTATAAAGAAGTCGGATCTCAGGCGATTTCCTACACAACCGGAGTGCCGGCGATGATCGGGGCAGCACTTGTTGTGGATAAAGTATGGGACAAAGACGGTGTGTTCAACATCGAAGAATTTGATCCGGATCCGTTTATGGATATGCTGAATCAGTACGGACTGCCGTGGGTTGTGGATGAAAATCCGCAGACTGTAGAATGATGTGGAAAGATCTGCCGACACCGTGCTATGTTGTGGATGAAGGCAAAATCAGAAAAAATCTGGAGATTCTTGCGGATCTTGAGCAGGAGTGCGGCTGTCACATCCTGCTCGCCCAGAAAGCATTTTCCATGTACAGTCTGTATCCGATGATCGGTCAGTATATCAGCGGAACAACAGCGAGCGGACTGTATGAGGCAAGACTTGGATATGAAGAGATGGGAAAAGAAAATCATGTCTTTGCACCGGCATACAAAGAAAAAGATATGGAAGAACTGGTGCAGATCTGCGACCATATCATCTTCAATTCCTTTGCACAGTATGAGAAATATAAAGAAATGTGCCGGGAAAGTGCAAAGGTGAGAAAAGATAAAAAAGCAGTCAGTGTCGGCATCCGCATCAATCCGCAGTGCTCCACGCAGGAAGGGCATGAGATCTATGATCCTTGTGGCTATGCTTCCAGACTTGGTGTGACAGAAGAACAGTTTCGGGAAGATCTGCTGGAGGGTGTGGAAGGACTTCATTTCCACACGCTGTGCGAACAGAATGCAGATGATCTTGTAACGACTTTTCAGGCATTTGAAAAGAAATTCGGGAAATATCTGTACCGGATGAAATGGCTGAATATGGGCGGAGGTCATCATATCACAAGGGAAAATTATCAGATAGAAACTCTGAAAAAACTGATCCGTTATATCAGAGAAACCTATCCGGTGGAAGTTTATCTGGAGCCTGGCGAAGCGATTGCTTTAAATGCCGGTTATCTTGTGACAGAAGTGATGGACATCGTGCACAACGATATGGACATTCTGATCCTCGATGCATCGGCAGCCTGCCATATGCCGGATGTGCTGGAGATGCCGTACCGCCCACCGCTTGCAAAAGGATTTGAAGCAGGGGAAAAACAGTACACGTATCGCCTCTCTTCGATGACCTGTCTTGCCGGGGATGTGATCGGGGACTACAGTTTTGAGCAGCCGATCCGTATTGGGGATCGCCTGGTCTTTGAAGACATGGCGATCTATTCCATGGTAAAAAACAATACCTTTAACGGAATGCCGCTTCCGGGAATCGCACTTTTAAAAGAAGACGGAAGTGTGGAAATGGTAAGAGAATTTGGCTATAACGATTTTAAAATGCGTCTGTAATTCAAATCGAACGCATATGAGACTTGCAAGCGACAGCACCGTAGATTCTGAAGGAGGATACGATGGAATACAACAGAACAACACCGTCTGCGGACGGATATTATATGCCGGCAGAGTATGAGCCGCATAAAGGCTGCATCATGATCTGGCCGCAGCGGCCGGGTTCCTGGAAAAAGGATGCAAAAGATGCCGAACAGGCTTTTTGTGCAGTTATGGAAGCGATCACAAAAAGTGAGCCGGTGTATCTGGCTGCCGGAAAAAAGGTTCTTGCACGGGCAGAGGCATTTGCCGCACAGCAGAAAGAAAAATATAGAGAAGCCATCGCATGCGGAAGACATTTTCCGGTGACCGTCTTTGAGGCAGAAACGGATGATGCCTGGGCAAGAGATATGGCACCGACGTTTGTAAAAAAGGGAGGCAGCGTTCGTGCAGTAAACTGGTCTTTCAATGCCTGGGGCGGAACGGTGGATGGGCTGTATGCATCCTGGAAGCTGGATGATGCGTTTGCCCTGGATTTCGCCAAAAGAGAAGGATATTTCTGCTACGATGCGGCACCTTTTGTGCTGGAGGGCGGTTCCATCCACAGTGATGGGGAAGGGACAGTCATGGTGACGGAAGCCTGTCTGCTCAGCAAAGGCAGGAATCCGCAGCTTTCAAAAGAACAGATTGAGGAGAAACTGAAAGCATATCTGGGTGCGGAGAAAGTGCTCTGGCTGCCAAGGGGCATTTACCTGGATGAGACAAACGAGCATGTAGATAATGTATGTGTTTTTGTCGGTCCGGCTGAGGTGGTATTGGCGTGGACGGATGATCCGAAAGATCCGCAGTACCCGTTATCACTGGAGACACTTCAGTATCTGGAATTACAGACCGATGCGAAAGGCAGAAAGATCATCGTACATAAACTTCCGATCCCGGATGTGCCGGTCTGCGTTACGCCGGAAGATCTGGAAGGGTATGTGTTTGAAGAAGGAGAAGATACAAGAGAAGTGGGCGAACGCCTTGCGGCATCTTATGTAAACTTCTATTTTTCAAACGGAGCAGTTATCATGCCGGCTTTTGGCGGAAAAAATGCAGAAAGTGATCAGCGAGCAGCAGAGATCTTGCACAGCATATGTCCGCAGAGAGAGATCCTACCGGTGTATGCAGGAGATATTCTCACCGGAGGCGGAAACATCCACTGTATTACGCAGCAGATACCACAGGGAAAGGCAGAAAAGGAATGAGAAAAGTAAAAACAGCGGCGATCCAGATGCAGTGCAGCACAGAGCTGCAGGAAAATCTGGAAAAAGCAGAAAAGAAAATCAGAGAAGCGGCAGCAGAAGGAGCAAATATTATTTTACTGCCGGAACTTTTTGAACGGGAATATTTCTGTCAGCAGAGACGGTATGATTTTTATCATTATGCAAAAACGGCAGAAGAAAACGAAGCAGTACAGATGGGAGTGCGTCTGGCAAAAGAACTTGGAGTCGTGCTTCCGATCAGCTTTTATGAAAAAGAAGTCAACAATCTTTACAATTCGATCGCATGCATCGATGCGGATGGAAGGATTCTTGGGATTTATCGAAAAACACATATCCCGGATGACCACTATTATCAGGAAAAATTTTATTTTACGCCGGGCGATACCGGATTTCGCATCTTTGAGACCAGATATGGAAAGATCGGCATCGGAATCTGCTGGGATCAGTGGTTTCCGGAGAGTGCCAGATGCATGGCACTTCAGGGTGCAGAACTTCTGTTTTATCCGACTGCCATCGGTTCGGAGCCAATCCTGGAATGTGACAGCATGCCGCACTGGAGGCGTTGTATGCAGGGCCATGCGGCAGCCAATCTGATGCCGGTGATCGCAGCAAACCGTATTGGAAAAGAGGTGGTAGAGCCGGATACGGAAAATGGAGGTCAGAAGTCTGCACTGACTTTTTATGGTTCTTCCTTCCTGACCGATGAAACAGGCGAACTGAAAGAATCAGCTTCCAGAGATCAGGAAGAGATCCTGATCGGAGAATACGATCTGGATGAGCTGGCAGCAAAGCGTCTTGAATGGGGACTGTTCCGTGACCGCAGACCGGAAATGTACGGAATCATTGCAGGACAAAAATAGAAGAAAGAAGACAGATTTGTTGCTTAACATATACAGAAGAGGAGTTTTCTCCAACTAAGATAAGATTTATGAGGGGTGAGCAGATGAAATTTTTTCATTTGTCCGATCTGCATATCGGACTGAAACTGATCGAACGTGATCTGCGGGAAGACCAGGAATATATTTTTGAACAGATCATCCGGCTGGCAAAAGAGCAGCAGCCGGATGCGATGGTGATCGCAGGGGATATTTATGACAAAGCGGTTCCGTCTGCGGAGGCAGTGGAGATTTTTGACAGCTTTATGAAAAATCTTTCCGAAGAAATGCCGCAGATGCCGGTGATGATCATCAGCGGCAATCATGACAGTGCCGCCAGGCTGAACTGTTTTCGCAGTATTTTGTCCAGGCAGAATGTCTATATGATCGGCACGCCGCCGACTACAGAAGAGGAACATATCGAAAAAGTGACACTGCAGGATGCTTATGGCGATCTGCATTTTTATCTGCTTCCGTTTGTGAAACCGTCGATGGTAAGAGAGATCGTGGGAACGCGGGAGGACGGAACACAGCATTCCTACGACGAGGCACTGCATCTTCTGATCGAAAGAGAAAATATCGATACAAAGGAGCGAAATGTGCTGGTCAGCCATCAGTTTTATCTTCCATCCGGCCGACAGGCAGAGGACGTAGAGCGCATGGATTCCGAGATCCGCACGGTCGGAAATATCGATGAGATCTCAGCAGATGTGCTGGAAGTGTTTGATTATGCGGCACTTGGACATATCCACAAACCGATGAAAGTGGGAAGCGAATATTATTGTTACTGCGGAACACCGCTTGCCTGTTCGGTCAGTGAAGCCGGACAGAAAAAAGGCATTGTGATGGTGACGATGAAAGAAAAAGGAAATATTTCCACGGAAGTGCTTCCGCTTACGCCGCTTCGTCAGGTGCGTGTGATAAAGGGAGAATTTCAGGAGGTGCTTTCGCAGGCATGCGAAGATTATGTCACGGTCGTGCTCACAGACAAAGAAGATCTCGATGTGATCGACCTCAAAGACCGTCTGCGAAATGCATTTCCATATCTGCTTGAGATCCGCAGAGAGAGGGAGCGGAGAGCAGAGTACAAAAGACAGAGCAGAAAGATCGAAGAACTGGACCCGTTTGAACTTTGCTGTTCGTTTCTCGGGGAACATATGGATGAGGAAGAACGTGAGATGCTTCTGGATGTGATCAGCAGTGTACAGGGGGTGAAATAAGATGCGGCCGTTAAAACTTGTGATGCAGGCGTTTGGTTCCTATGGAAACCGAACCGAGATTGATTTTGAAAAACCGGATCAGAATTTATTCCTGATTACCGGAAATACCGGCTCCGGAAAAACAACGATTTTTGATGCGATTGTGTTTGCTCTCTACGGAGAAGCCAGCTCCAATGTAAATAAGAAAAACGGTGCGGAACTTCAGAGTCAGTTTGTGGAGATCGGGACGGAGCCGTTTGTCTTCCTGACTTTTTCTGAGAAAAACGGAACTGAGATCGATCTTTATACTGTGAAACGCATTCCGCGTCATGTACGTCCGCTGAAACGCGGCAGCGGCGAAAAAATGGTCAGTGAGGAAGTTTCACTTACCATGCCGGACGGCAGCGAATATCCGGCAAAAGAGACGGATGCGAAACTGATGGAGATTGTCGGACTGACAAAAGAGCAGTTTATGCAGGTTGCGATGATCGCTCAGGGAGAATTCATGGAACTTCTGCGTGCAAAATCAGATGATAAAAAAATGATCTTCCGCAAGCTGTTTCACACCGGTCTGTACGAGGAGATCAAAAATGAATTTGCCGTACGCAAAAAAGAAAAACAGGCAGAGATCGATCAGATCCGCATGCGGTGTATTGCCGAGATCAGCCGCACAGAACTTCCGGAAGGTCTGGAACAGACGGCATTTTTAAAAGAAAAGAAAAAAGAACTGGAAAAATCAAAAGATTTTTCGGTAACGCTCCTGGAGCAGTTTCTGGAGAAACTGGAACTTCTGTGCGAGGAGCTTTCGAAGCGGACGAAAGAAGCAAAAAAGATCGTGCAAAAGAGAAGTCAGGAACGTGATCATGCCAGGGATGCCGCTGCGAAAGCTTCTCAGCTTCTGAAATCTTTTGTACAGCTGGAAGATGCAGAAAAGACCTTGCAGAGCTTAAAAGAGCAGGAAGAAGCGATCACAGAACAGCAGGAACTGGCAGTTCGGGTCGAAGACGCCTGGGAGGTACAGGCAGTTTATCAGCGGCTTTTGGACTGCAAGAAAATGCTGGAAAAATTGAGATCAGACCTTCAGGAACAGACAGAACAGCTTCCGAACCTTATGGAAGATACAAAACTCTGTATACAGAATACAAAAGATGCAAAACATCAGCAGGAAGAAGAAGTTGCGGCTTTTACCAAAGTGGAAGAAAAAGTGAAAAAAGCCATGGAAGTCTTTACAAAAATGGAAGCTGCCGGGCAGGATGTGATTCAAAAAGAAAAAGCGGTCCAAAACGCAGAAGAAAAAGAGCGAGCACTCAAAGCAAAAAAAGAGCAACTTGAAAAACAGCAGGAAGCGTGGCGGGAACGCTCACAGCAGCTTGCACAGTCGGAGAAAAATCTTGCTTTATGGCAGGCAAAACAGAAAGATTTCGGCTTACTGGAAACGGAATTTTCCAGAGCAGAACAAACGGAGAAAGAATACAAAACACAAAAGCAGACGACAGAAAAAAGACGTCTTGCCTATCGGGCGGCCAGCTTGGAATTTGAAGAAAAAAATGCCGTTTACGAGCAGAAACGAAAGATCTTTTTAAATGCTCAGGCAGGTTTTCTGGCACAGGAGTTAAAGGAAGGGTGCCCGTGTCCGGTCTGCGGTTCCACAGATCATCCTTCTCCGTGTAAGCTTGAAAAAGAACACCAGAATCTGACAAAAGAGATGATCGAGGAGTTGGCCCTTCAGGCAGAACAGCTGCGGGGAAAACAGGAACAGGCGGCAGCGGCGGCAGAAGCCGCAGGGAGCCTTCTGGAAGAAAAACAGAAAAATGCCGGGGAAAGTTTTGAACATCTTCGCAGCAGGGCAAAAGAAGTTCTGGATTTAGAAGAAATACGTGCAGACTTTCTGGAGCAGATGAAAGGTGAATTTTTACACCAGAGTAAAAAAATGGAAGCAGAAGGCAGACAGCTTCAAAAAGAAGTGAACGAGTATCAGATGCTGCTCGAAGCTCTTACAAAAGCGGAAGAGCAGGAAAAGAAGTTTCGGGAAGAACTTGAGCAGTCCGCAAAAGAAACAGCAGATGCCAAAACCGCTCTGGAGCGAAGCCGTGTGATGCTGGAGAGCCTGGAAGGATCAAAAGATTATCAGAATCAGCAGGAAGCACAGGCGGCGTATACAAAAGCAGATATCGCCAAAAAGGAAAAAGATGTACTTGTCATGCGGGCAGAGGAGAGACTGCAAAAAGCACAGGAACAGGAAAACCGGGCACAGACCTTAATTGCAAAGTATAAAAAAGAAATCCCTCAGCAGATGGAAGAGCAGAAGATCCGACAGCAGGCTTACCGGGAAATTCTGGAAGAAAAACATTTTCCGGAAACGGCCTGGATGGAACTGACCGGAACTTACACCAAAACGCAGGTACAGAAATGGAAACAGGATGCACAGAACCACGGCAGACAGAAAGCGGCAGCCGAAAGCCTAATAAATTCTGCCAGGGCAGCGATCGGCGAACAGCCAAAACCAGTCCTGGAAGAACTGGAAAAAACCAGTGAAGCAGCAGAAGCGGCGTGGAAAGAAAGTCAGCGTGTTCTGGAACAATGGCAGGAAATCTGGCGGATCGATCAGAAAGTCTGCCAGGCATTAAAACCGCAGATGGAAGAACGCAGTGAAGTGATGCATCAGTATGAAAAAATAAACGGACTGTATCAGCTTCTGTCAGGAAACAGGAAAAACTCCAGAATGGATATCGAAACATATGTACAAAGGCATTATCTGGAGCAGATCCTGGAAGCGGCAAACCAGAGATTTCAGGACATGTCCGCAGGACAGTTTGAACTGCGGATGTGCGATATTGACAAAGCCGGAACAGGCAAAAACAGAGGTCTGGATCTGATGGTTTATTCTGCTGTGACCGGAAAAGTCCGTGAAGTGCGAACGCTCTCCGGTGGCGAGTCCTTTATGGCGGCACTTTCCCTGGCACTTGGCATGGCAGATCAGATCCAGGAAAGTTCCGCAGCGATCAATCTTGATATGATGTTCATCGACGAAGGCTTTGGATCACTGGATGAACATTCCAGAGATCAGGCAGTAAAAGTCCTCCAGAACATGGCAGAAGGCGAGAAACTGATCGGTATTATTTCGCATGTGACGGAACTGAAGCAGGAGATCGAAGATCAGCTGATCGTAACCAAAGACGATCAGGGAAGCCATACCCGCTGGCAGATCAGTTAAATCGGATGCAGGTATCAAAAGATATCAGAGGTACTCTCGTATGGCGTCTTTTGACCCAAACATCATGATATGAGTATGGAGAAAGGAGGGGACAGGACATACAAAACAAAAAGAAAAAGACAGAAGTGATCGTTGTTGACAAACGCCCGACAATGGCTGAATGGCCGGTTCGAATCTGGGCGATGGAAGAAATACCGGAAATTTTTGATCTGGAAGCAAGAAAGTCCATGAAAGGAACTTTTAACCAGTATCACATGGTATATTCGCCAATTCGCCGCACGGCACCGGATTCTTTTGAATATATGTTCGGGTACGGCGAAGGGGAAATTTTTTATCTCAAAAATGAAAAAAATAAAGTTCGCAGGACCGTTCTGAAATGTAGTCAGATAGAGGAGATTTACACACAGAGAGAATTGCTCAATGCAAAGATTATTGTGAAATATAAAGCAGATTTACAGGACAGGGAACTGGAAACGATGGAATTCCCTTACATTCCATCGGTATATTATCTTTATGATCCGTTTCTGAACTGGATGCTTGGTCTGGATCAGGAATTTGTGCCTGCACTTGCAGAGCAGGAACATCCACGTCCGGAAAAACTGTACAAAGAAAGCCCGGTTATGTACAATTATGTGCTGGCAGCTTACCGACTGGGAGACTGTATCGGAGATTATAAATATACCTCAGAACAGCACCGCCACAAGTGGATGCCGTGGAAAAAGGTACTGGAAGAGTGGCTGGAAGTTCCGATGAGCAGAGGAACCTTTACACTGCACAGCCTGGAATATCTGACCGAGTGCGGTTATCTGGAACTGAGGAATAAAAATGCAGCGGTACAGCTCAAGAAACAGTGAAAAGAATTGTACAGGCACATCACGGTTTCAGGCTTTTGCTCCTGGCATTATAATTAATTATAAGGAAAAAACAAATATGAATAAAAAATTAGAGGCATTACAGGAATATTTAAAAGAACTCGGAAGCGTGGCAATCGCATTTTCGAGCGGTGTGGATTCCACCTTTCTTCTGAAAGTGGCACACGATGTGCTGGGAGATCAGGTAATCGCAGTGACGGCACAGTCCTGCTCTTTTCCGAAACGTGAGCTGGAAGAAGCGAAAGCATTCTGCAAAAAAGAAGGCATCAAACATATTATCTGCGAGTCAGAAGAATTACAGATCGAAGGATTTTCCCATAATCCAAAGAACCGCTGTTATCTTTGCAAACATGAACTGTTTGAAAAAATCGGAAATATTGCAAAGGAAAACAATATCAAATATGTTGCAGAAGGTTCCAATATGGATGACAACGGCGATTATCGCCCGGGACTGCAGGCAGTGGCAGAACTTCATGTAAAAAGTCCGCTTCGCCACGTAGAGCTGACAAAACAGGAGATCCGTGATCTTTCAAAAGAAATGGGACTTCCGACCTGGGACAAACAGTCCTTTGCCTGTCTTTCCTCACGTTTCGTTTACGGAGAAGAGATCACAGAGAGCAAACTTTCCATGGTAGACCAGGCAGAACAGCTGCTTCTGGACATGGGGTTCCATCAGCTGCGTGTCCGCATCCACGGACAGATGGCAAGGATCGAAGTGATGCCGTCCGAATTTTTGAAACTGATGGAAGATGCAAACAGAGAAAAGATTGTTTCTGAATTCAAGAAAATCGGTTTCAGCTATGTGACCCTGGATCTTCAGGGATACCGCATGGGAAGCATGAACGAAACGATCAAAACAGATTAAAATTTATCGTTGATTTCCTGGCAGGTGTAAAGAATTGAAATGCCGAGTGTTTTAAAAGACTGTTTGCA
>OHAD01001829.1_pt1 | contig 18231 bp, 15 predicted proteins | sample 1577011 | NCBI WGS metagenome assembly OHAD01 (sample SAMEA3541510, study PRJEB24748) | human gut metagenome | biome: human gut; feature: human-associated habitat; material: faeces | place: China | collected 2012 | reverse complement strand
TGGCGATGACGATGCTGTCTTTGTCGCCGCCGCCCTTGCCGGGATCTTTCTCGCCGCCGCCGTCGCTGGAGCAGCCAGCCAGCAGGCCCAGCAACATCACTGTGGCCAGAAGCAGGCTGAGCAGCCGAACTTTTCTGTTTCTCATGTGTTTTCACCTCATAAAATATTTTCAACAGGGGCCTCCCTGTCGAATCGCTTTTCACTCCCTGAAAGCCATCAGGAAATTGAACGAAAATTTAACAAAATAATTAAAAAATTATTGTTAGTTCACTATTTGTTTATTTTTTATTGCAAGGCTATTATATCTCTTCTTTTTTCTTTTTGCAACGCCCGGCTTTTCAAGTCCTCAGCGGCCTATTCTTTGCACTTTACACAACTTTTGCAAACTCAATTTGTCCACATCTCCCACTTTTTCTCCTTTTTCGAAAATTTTCCATAGATATTCTGCCCATCTTTTCACCTTTTCATCGCTTCTTTTTGGTGATTCAGCTGATTTTTCACAGCTCCTTTGCGCAAAAAAATCCCTGCGGGAACTCCCGCAGGGATTTTTTGTATTACATTGTGCTGTAACTAGGGCTTATTCCTCCCAGTACACATCTTCGAAATAGAGTGTACCGCTGTCGCTGACTTCCACGCCCTGGAGGCCGGAGTCATAAGCTCTCAGAGTCAGGGGCTGATACAGAGGAACCTGGGAGCAGATCTCGTTGAGCTTAGCAGACAGCTGCTCCAGAATGGCTACTCTTTCCTCTTCGTCCAGAGTGGTCTTGGCCTGATCGATCAGGGCATCCACTTCGGGATCGTTCAACCGGGTCTTGTTGGAAGCGTTGATGGAAGAGCTGTGATACACGCCTACTACATAGGAGAGCAGGTTGCTGGAGGTGTAGCCGCCGATGGAAGCGGTATAGTCGCCTTCTGCTATGGAGAAGGTGACCGAAGAAGGATCCACACCGGAAGCATCCAGATATTCCTTGGCATTTTCCACATCATAGGTATCGGCATTTTCCTCCGTGGTACCGGGGAAGTTGCTGGGGGTCATTGTCCAGGAAGCTGTGGCCATTCCGTTGTAAGCCACGGTAACAACGCTTTCCTTGTGAAGTGTTGAAAGTCCCTTACTCCGGCTAAAATTTGCAATAAAAAAAAGAGCCCGCGCAATGCGCGAGCTCTTTCAAAGCAGTACTTTTTAACTTATTTCCAGCTCACATCTTCGAAGTACAGAGTGCCGCTGGGAGAAACCTCAACACCCTGGAGATTGGCGTTGTAAGCACGGAAGTTGACGGGCTGATACAGGGGAACCTGAGGAGTCAGGGTGTTGATCAGGGAGATGCACTCCTGCAGCACCTTATCTCTCTCGGTGGCGTCGATGGTGGTCGAAGCCTTGTCGATCAAAGCATCCACTTCCGGATTGTTCAGACGGGTCTTGTTGGAACCGTTGATGGACTTGGAGTGGAACACGCCAACCAGGAAGGAAACCATGTCGCTGGAGGTGTAGTTGCCGATGGAAGCAGTGTAGTTGCCTTCACCTGTGACGGACAGATAGGTGGCCAGGTCCATGCTCTCGATGGTGGCGTTGATGCCCAGGGTGTCCTTCAGGTTGGCCTGAATCACTTCGGCGGCACGCTTCTTGGTGTCGTTGGAGCAGATGATGCTCATTTCGATGGAGGCCGGATCCACACCGGATTCATCCATGTACTTCTTAGCCTGCTCAGCGTCGAAGGAGTTCACATTCTCTTCGCTGGCGCCAGGCATGTTGTTGGGAGCCTGAGAATAGATGGCAGTGCCCATGCCGTTCAGAGCAACGGCGATAACGCTTTCCTTGTCGATGGCACAGTCCATAGCCTTACGCACATTCACATTGTCCAGGCCGGGCTTTTCGTTGTTCAGCATCAGCCAGTTGTGCTCGGTAGCATCGTACTCATAGAGAGCTACTTCGTCGTTGCCAGCCAGACGGTCATAGTCCATGGCTTCCACTTCCACGATGAAGTCGATCTCGCCGGCTTCCAGAGCGATGGTACGGGAGGAACCTTCGGGGATGATCTTCCAGGTCATGTGCTTGATGGGAGCTTCGCCGTCAAAATAATCGGCAAAGGCTTCGAATTCCACGCTGTCGCCGCGCTTCCATTCAACCAGCTTATAGGGGCCGGAGCCAACGGGATCGGAGGCAAAGTCATGGCCTTCGTCCAGCAGCTTCTTGGGAACGATGGCGTTGCCGTGATGGCACAGGTCGTTGAGCAGGATGGCCGAGGGGCCAGGGGTGGTGATCTTGACGGTGTAATCGTCCACCTTTTCGATCTTCTCCACCGAACCGTTATACAGGTTGACTTCCGGGCAGGTCTTGGCATATTCAATGGAAGCCACCACATCATCGGCTGTCATTTCGCTGCCGTCGTGGAACTTGACTCCCTGTCTCAGATGGAAAACCCATTCGGTGTCACTGGTGTTCTCATAGGTATCCACCAGCTCGGGCACCGGCTTGAGATCCATATCCCCGCGGAACAGTGTGTTATAGGTGAGGATATTCATATAGGACCCGGCCACGGCGTTGTGGTCGGTGGGAGAGAGAGACGGTGTCTCGCTCATGGTGGCGATGACGATGCTGTCCTTGTTGCCGCCGGAAGTGCTGCTTTGGGATGCATCCTTGCTGCATCCGGCAAACAGGCCCAGAGTCATCACCCCGGCCAGCATCAGACTGGCCATACGGATCTTTCTGGATTTCATCTTTTTCACCTCGTCAATTTTATGGCCCCATCACCGCTTTCCTTTTCTCCGGCATAGGACCCCGTCCCGAAGGACTATGTGCATTATAGTCCGGCGTGTAATAAAATGCAACGAGATTTTTCATACTTTCGCAATAATTTCAAAACATTATTTTAAAATATAACCAAAAACCATGAATTTATTTGCAGCATTTCGACGATTTTTTCACTTTGTTAAGCATTTATCAAACATCGCTTTTATCTATTTTTCCCCTACTGTTTATTTTGTTTTTCGATCTTTTGGCATATTTGACGATTTTTTCACAAAGTCCTTTTTGTTGATTTTTTGTCATACTTTGTCCGGCCTCAACCCAAAGGAAAACCGCCTGGGCAGCGACTCCCAGGCGGTTTTCGGTTTGTGAAAACAATATGAGTATGAAGGAATTTGCAGTGTTTAGTCGGCCCAGCTGCACTTTTCAAAGCGCATGGTGCCGCCGGCATTGACTTCCACACCTTCCAGACCCTTGGCATAGGCCCGCAGGCTGGTGGCGGTGTAGAGGGGGATATTGGGGCAGGCCTGGTTGACTTTGGCCATGATCTGCTGGAGCAGCTCATTCCGGGCATCTTCATCCACTGTGGCGGATACCTGATCGATGAGAGCGTCCACTTCGGGATCGCTGAACCGGGCCTGATTGGAGCCGCCGATGGAATTGCTGTGGAACACACCCTGCACATGGGTGATCAGGTCTGTTGCGGTATAGCCGCCGATGGCTGCGGTGAAGTCCCCTTCTACCGTGGCGCTGAGGTAAGTGGCCAGATCCATGCTTTCGATCTCGGCCTCGATGCCGATCTCTTTCAAATCGGCCTGGATCACTTCGGCGGCCCGCTTCTTGGTATCATTGGAGCAAACGATGCTCATCTCCACCGAAGAGGGTTTCACGCCGGATTTCTCCATATATTCTTTGGCCTTTTCCACATCGTAGGAATCGGTGTTCTCTGCGCTGTAGCCGGTGAGCATGGAGGCGCCTTCGCCTTCGGCCACCTCACCCAGGCCGTTGAGGGCCACGGTGATGACATTTTCCTTATTGATGGCGGCGTTGATGGCTCTTCTCACATTCTCATTGCTGAGGCCGGGCTTTTCGTTGTTGAGCACCATCCAGTTGAGGGCGGTGGAATCCACACTCAGGAGTTCCAGATTCTCATTTTCCTGGATGCGGTCGGCGTCCATGCCTTCCACTTCCACGATGAAATCCACTTCGCCGGCTTCCAAAGCGATGGTGCGGGAGGAACCTTCGGGGATGATCTTCCAGGTCATGTTCTTGATGGCCGGTGCACCGCCGAAATATTCGTCAAAAGCTTCGAAGGTCAGGCTGTCGCCCCGCTTCCATTCCACCAGTTTGTAGGGGCCGGTGCCAACGGGATCTTCTCCGAAGTCATGGCCTTCATCGATGAGCTTCTTGGGAACGATGGCATTGCCGTGAGAGCAAAGGTTTGTCAGCAATACGGCGGAGGGGCCGTTTGTCTCGATGGCCACGGTGTAATCGTCCACCACTTCCACACTGGCGATCATGTTGTTGAACTGAGAGACTTCAGCAAAGGTCTTGGCGTATTCCAAAGAGGCCTTTACATCCTGGGCAGTCATCTCGCTGCCGTCGTGGAACTTGACGCCCTGCTTCAGATGAAACACCCACCGGGTCTCGCTTTCGTTCTCATAGCTTTCCACCAGCTCCGGCTGGGGATTGAGATCCATATCGGTGGCAAACAAGGTGCTGTATGTCAAAAGGTTCATATAGGAACCAGCTGTGGCATTGTGGGAATAGGGGCTGAGGGTAGGTGTTTCGCTCATGGTGGCGATGACGATGCTGTCTTTGCCTCCAGCCGCTGTGGTTACGGCCTGACCGCCTTCGGTCTTGGTGGTCTGGGCCGACTGTTTCTGACAGGCTGCTACAATACCGATCAGGGCCGCAATAATCAGTACCAGGCTCAGCATCCTCTGTTTCGTCTTGTTCATGGGAATCACCTCATAATTTCAAAATATTTTTTCGCTTTTCCCCTCCCTCCAAGGGCCCTTTGGAAGGGGTTCGGGGGAGCTTGTTTCGTATTATAGGCCCTCTTTTTCCCCTTTGCAAGACCCTTTTTGCCTTTCCATGTTTTTTCAGAACATATTCTATATTGAATGAAATATAATATTTTGAATTCAGCTATTTTGCACAGGATATTCCTGTCATTTTCCCGGATATGCAAGAAAAAAGACTCTCCAGAGAACCTTTTCTCCAGAGAGTCTCTTGATGTTTTTGTCTAATTTTCCTCAAAAGGGTGCTGCTTATTCAGCCCAATACACATTTTCGAAATACAGGTAGCCGCCGTCGTTGACTTCCACACCCTGGAGACCAGCGTTGAAGGCACGCATGCTCAAAGGTTGCCACAGAGGAGCCTGAGAGCAGATCTCATTCAGCTTGGCGGACAGCTGCTCCATGATCACTTTGCGCTCGGCCTCGTCCACGGTCTTCTTGGCCTGATCGATCAGAGCATCCACTTCGGGATCGTTCAGACGGGTCTTGTTGGAAGCGTTGATGGAGGAGCTGTGATACACGCCCACCACATAGGAAAGCAGGTCGCTGGAGGTATAGCCGCCGATAGCTGCAGTGAAGTCACCTTCGGCTGTGGCAGACAGATAGGTAGCCAGGTCCATGCTCTCGATTTCGCAGTTGATGCCGATTTCCTTCAGGTTGGCCTGGATGACCTCGGCCGCGCGCTTCTTGCCGTCGTCAGAGCAGATGATGGAGAAATTGATGGAGGCGGGATCCACACCGGACTGATCCAGCCATTCCTTGGCCTTTTTCACATCATAGGTGTCGGCATTCTCTTCGGTAGCACCCTCAAAATTCATAGGCATTTGGGAAACAGCAGGAGTAGCCATGCCATTGGAAGCGACAGTGACAACGCTTTCCTTATCGATGGCTGTGTTGATGGCGTGACGCACATCCTGATTGTCCAAACCGGGCTTTTCATTATTCAGAATCAACCAGGACTCATTTGTGGAATTATAGTCAATGACAGTCAGGTCAGAGTTTTCCTTCAGACGGTCAGCGTCCATGGCTTCCACTTCCACCACAAAGTCCACTTCGCCAGCTTCCAGAGCGATGGTACGGGAAGAGCCTTCGGGGATGATCTTCCAGGTCATGTTCTTGATCTTGGGAGCGCCCAGGAAATAATCATCAAAAGCTTCGAAAGTCAGGCTGTCGCCGCGCTTCCACTCAACCAGCTTGTACGGGCCGGAACCCACGGGATCTTCGTTGAAGTCATGGCCTTCGTCGATGAGCTTCTTGGGAACGATGGCGTTGCCGTGATTGCACAGGTTGCTCAGAACCATGGCGTCGGGGCCATCGGTCTTGATCTCAACAGTGCTGTCATCCACCTTGGAGATGGAAACGAAGTTCTTGTTGTACAGGTTGACTTCGGCAAAGCCCTGGGCCCACTGGAGGGAAGCCACCACATCATCCACTGTCATGGTGTCGCCGTTGTGGAACTTGACGCCTTCTCTAATCTTGAAATGCCAGGTGCTCTCGTCCACATTCTCATAGCTCTCAGCCAGATCGGGCTGGGGCTGCATCTCCATATCGGAGCTGAACAGAGTATTGTAGGTCAGCAGGTTCATGTAAGAACCGGCCACAGCGTTGTGCTCGGTGGGGGACAGGGAGGGAGTCTCGCCCATGGTGGCGATGACGATGCTGTCTTTGTCGCCGCCGCCCTTGCCGGGATCTTTTTCGCCGCCGCTATCTTTGGAGCAGCCGGCAAAGAGGCCCAGGGACATGACGCCCGCCAGCAGCAAGCTGATGGCACGCAAATTCCTCTTTCTCATAATGTTCTCACCTCATAAAATTTTTTGCCGGCGACCGTTGCCGACCGCCGGATAGAGCCATAACAGAACCTCAGCACTGTGCACAATTCCGGAAGCTGTGTTCGTGATTTGATTATATATGTTGTAATATTTTATTGCAACCGGAACTTTGGCCCCATGTCATAATTACTGGTCATATTCCCCAGTAATGCACAATATTTTCCGTCTTTTTGTGGTGTTATTCAACAATTTTTCTTTTTTGATTTGTTTGCAATTTGTTCATTTTTTGGTTATATTCCACAATGCAATCCCTTCCATTTTGCAAGTTATCCATAAATTTCTTGTGCTTTTTGCCTTTCTCCTTCGCGCAGGGGTGTTTTCCCCCGTTTTTTCTGCACTTTGTTTCTTAATTGTTAAGGCTCTATTTCTAATATTTCTTTTTTGTGAATTTTCCCATGCCCAATGCCCCCTTTTTCCTCTCAGCTTTCACTTTTGTGTAATACTTCCTTCATCTTCCCGGCAAACTCCAGACAAAAAGAAGCCCTGCCGCATCCATCGGCAGGGCTTTTTCTTAATAATCAATATCGGCCTCTTCCAGATCGTACTTTTCCCCGTAAAAGGCGAAGAGCTCCATCAGTTCCCGGCGGCGTTTGGCTCTGCGGCGGGGGCCTCTGGTGCACACCATGGCCACCAGGAAAAGCAGATACAGGGCCACAGCTGCGGCCAGGGTGAGACGATAGGTGGAAAGCACCGTCACCAGTCCGCCCAGACCGGAGACATACACTCCCACGGCCCCCAGCACCTGTTTCCGCTCCACCTGGAAGGTTTCATCCTCCTGGTCAAAGCCCAGGGTGTACCCTTCCACAGTCTCCTCTTTCACCCGGCCAAAGGCCACCTGTCCATCCGAGGTCTGATAGGCGGCCACGCCCCGCTCATGGGGTGTTTCCAGCTCGTTGACCACGGCCAGGCTTCCTTTGGGCAAGGCTGGGTCCATATCCTCCTGGGTCACCGGGACCAGCTGCCGGTACATCCCTTCCGGCAGCAAGCAATCGGCCCGGAAAGCCATATAAAGGGCCAGGGCCAGCAGCACCACGCTGACGCCCACACCCGTGAGGCACAGCCGCTTTTTCCAGCGGCTCTTTCTTTTTTTCCTTTTCATATCCATCCCATCCTGTATGTCTGCGCGTTTCCTTGTTTTCAGCCTTTCCAGTGTACCACGCCCGGCCTTTTTTGTCCATGCCTCCTCCTGCTATAGCTCGGGGATCAGACCGCTTCCGAACAGCGGATAGGGAAGAAGGAAAGAGGGCAGACCCAGCACGGAAGGCCCCAGGGCCCGGCGGGGATAATAGACCACCAGCCCTTCCGAGGCCAGATAAAAATTCTCCGGAGAAAACCGGGGAGAAAGCAGCCGGGGCCAGTCTACATAGTATTCCTCGGGCTGGCGCTGGCTTTGGCGGGAGACCATCTGCTCCACCTGATGCAAAATGGTCTGGCGGTAGGGAAAGCCTGGACGAAAAAGAGCAGAAAGAGGCACATAGCAGCCCTCCGAAAGGGAAAAAGTGTGGCTGACCCGGCTCCGGTCCAGTTCCCGCTCTCCCCGGAACACGAAGGTATCCAGAAAGGCCGAGAAAAAGTCCTCCCCCTGATAAATCACCGTGTATTCCCGGCGCACTTCCACAGGAGAAAAATCCTCCCCCAGCCGGTGGGATGCGCGGCAGGCCAGAGGGTACCACTTCCTGCAAAGCTTCTCCAGGCTCTCCCGGGCCTCCCGGGCATAAAAGGCGGAGATCCAGCCTTCTCCCCCGGGAGCATCCCCTTTTTCCAGCAGAGGATACCGCACCTGACAGCAAAGCACCTTCCGCTTTCCAAAAAAGCCTTCCCGCTGCAAACTCTGTTCCTTCACTTTATTCACCACCTCATGGCCATTTTATGGACCATGAGGGGATTTTGTGCCTGCTTTTCCCTTTTTCATCCCTGAACCATCGCTGTAAGACTTTCCTCAAAGGGAGCCTGGGCCACTCCTTTTTCGGTGATGATGGCGGAAATCAACGGGGCCGGTGTCACATCAAAGGCGGGGTTATAGGTCTTGACCCCCTGGGGCGCCATGGGCTGCCGGTACCAAAGAGAGGTGATCTCCTCCCCCGGCCGCTCCTCGATGGGAATATCTTTCCCGCTTTCGCAGGAAAGATCCACGGTGCTGGTGGGTCCCAGCACATAAAAGGGAATGCCATAGTGCCGGGCCAGCACCGCCAAAGACAATGTGCCGATCTTGTTGGCGGTGTCCCCGTTGCGGGCCACCCGGTCACACCCCACCAGCACGGCCTGGACTTTTCCCGCCGCCATGAGGCTTGCGGCCATGTTGTCACACTGAAGGGTCACATCCACCCCGGCCCGGCAAAGTTCAAAGGCAGTGAGCCGGGCCCCCTGGAGAAGAGGCCGGGTCTCATCGGCATACACATGAAAACCATAGCCCTCCTGCTGCCCCAGCAAAATGGGCCCCAGAGCCGTCCCCCACCGGGAGGTAGCAAGCTCTCCTGCATTGCAATGGGTCAGAAGTCCCATGCCCGGCTGCAAAAGGGACAAACCATGGCGGGCAATGCACAGGTTCTGTTCCTCGTCCTCCTGCAAAATGGAATCGGCTTCCCGCAATAGAGCATCCAGGCGGGCGGATACATCCCACTCATGGGGGCAGGCAGCCAGGCATTTTTCCATCCGGGAGAGGGCCCAGGCAAGATTGACCGCCGTGGGACGGGAGGTTTTCAGATAGGCGCAGGTCTCCCCCAACGCTTTTTCCAGCTCCTGAGGGCTTTGAGGATTTTTCTCCCGGGCCCCCAGCCAGGCGCCGTAGGCGGCGGCCACCCCGATGGCTGGAGCCCCCCGCACCTGCAAAATGCGGATGGCTGTCCATACCTCCTCCGCCGTTTTCAGCTCCTTGTATTGTACTTCCCCCGGCAAAAGGGTCTGGTCTACAATGCGCAGCGCACCCGCTTTCCGGTCAAACCAGTTGGGCCGCAGTCTGTCCTCCATGGTATTTCCTCCTTTTTTCTTTTTCTTTATTATGGAGGGGCAAAGCGGGGAAAGCAAGTTTTCTTTCTTCCTTTTTGTGAATACAATATGGTATACTAAGTACAGAGCGAATTTTCATTCAAACCCGAAAAGGAGAACTGCCTATGACCACCGGTTATCTCCGTGAAAAAGACGACATCAAATACTTTATCCTCTTTGCCATGAGCCAGCTGCCCTTCCCTGTGGGCGAGCCAGACTTGCTGGACATCTGTCTCATCGACGACGCCTTCGGCTATTTCGAGTTTTCCGAAGCCTTTGCCGAGCTGCAGAGTACCGGCCATGTGCGCCGCCTGGAGGATGAAGAAGGCAAGGCCGTCTATACCATCACTCCCCTGGGCCGGGAGGCCGCCCAGATCTTCCAGGAGGATCTCCCCATCAGCGTGCGGGACAAAGCCCAGACGGCCGCCGCCCGGGTGGTGCGCAAGATCCGCCGGGATTCCTCCATCACCGCCTTCCACACCCCTGGGGAAAACGGCACCTTCCAGGTGCATCTGGCCATCAGCGATCCCCAGGAAACGGTGCTCTCCATGGATGTGCTGGTGATGAACAGCCGCCAGTGCGCCTTGGTGGAGGAAAATTTCCGTCAGAACGCCGAATCGGTGTACAGCGACATTCTGAAAATCCTGCTGGCCGAAAAATCCTCTGAGAAATAAACAAGAACACAAGGGAGGTCTTTTGATGCGTTCCCGATTTGTGTCCCTTTGTCTTCTCTTTGCCCTGCTGCTTTCCGGCTGCACCCTTTTGCAAAAAAGCGATCCCCCGCCGGAAAAGACCCAGGAGGAAACCGCTCCGGCCCCCACAGAAGACCCCGAAGAGCCGGAGCCGGAAGTTCCCCAGGGGCCCGTCAATCCCCTCACCGGGCTGGAAACCGGCATGACGGAAAACAGTGTTTCCCAAAAGCCGGTGGGCGTGATGATCAGCAACAGCTCCAATAGCCTGCCTCAGTGGGGTATCTCCCAGGCCGATGTGATCTTTGAAATGATCGCCGAAGGGCGGATCACCCGGTTTCTGGCTCTGTTCCAGGACCCTTCCTCTGTGGAGGCCCTGGGCTCGGTGCGCTCGGCCCGGCCCTATTTCATCGACATGGCCCGGGGTTTTGACGCCCTGTACCTCCATTTCGGCGGCAGCGTGCCCGCCTATGAAAAGATCGCCCGGGAGCGAAAAGAGGGCCTTATCGCCATGGACGGCATCCGGGACGGCTGGGAAGGCAGCCTGTTCGTCCGGGACCCCAGCCGCCGGAAAGAACTAGGGCTGGAGCACAGCGTTATCACCAGCGGTGAGCGGATCGATCAGGCGCTGAGCACTCTCAGCCAGGATCTGTCCCGCGGCACCGATGCCCCTTTCTTCTCCTTTTCCCAGGAACACAGCGCCAAAAATGGGGCCAGCGCCCAGCGGGTGCAGGTGACCTTCTCCAAAAACCACAAGCCCTATTTTGAATACGATCCTGAGCGGGGTGTCTATCTGCGGTATCAATACGGAAAGCCCCAGATGGACGCCTGGTACGATACCCAGCTGGCTTTTGAAAATGTATTCGTTTTGCGGATGCCGCTTACCGATGTGCCGGGGGGCGAGCTGCACCTGGTGGAAGTGGACACCACCGGCGAGGGCCAGGGCTTTTATTGTAGCGAGGGCCGGTTCGTGCCCATTGCCTGGAAAAAGGACGGCAGCACTTCCCCCCTGGAGCTATTCGACGAAAATGGAAACCCGCTGCAGGTGCGCCCGGGGCGCTCCTTTTTCTCAGTAGTCACCGAGACCGACGACATTATCATTGAATAAAAGCAAACACCGTTCCCAGGATTTTGGGAACGGTGTTTTTTTATTTTTCCTCCGGAGAAGGCTGAGGCTCTGCCTCTTCCTGGGTTTCTTCTGCTTCTGTTGCTTCCGTTTTTTCTGTCTCTGCCATCTCCTCCGGCGCCGAAAGCTCTTCCATCCCCTCCGGGATGACCGGTGCCTTCCGGCGGGGCCACAGCATGGGAGCCGGACCCAAAAGGAGCACCATGGCCATGAGGAAGATGTAGACTTCCCCCACCCACACTCCACGGGGCTGGAGAATGGCGGTGCCGAACACCGTGAGGAAATGAGCCAGCGCAGCCAGCAGCACCGGCTTCATGCTGCGGCGGCGGAGGCCATGGAACACAAGGCCGGTGAGGACGATCTGGATGATGGTATAGAAAATCCGCTCCACCCCTCCGGCGGCAAATTCCAGGGCCGGGGTGCCGGTGAGCACCTGATAGACCTGTACCGCCGCTTCCTGGCCAAATACTTCACTATAATTGGACAGGCCATTCTGATTGAGGGCAAAGGCCAGCATCAGATTGCCGAAATAGCTGAGACCCATGAGGAAAAAGGTTTCGGCAATGCTGTGGCCCAGGCCATAGCCGATGCTGTCAGAAGGGGTGATGCTCCGCCCTTTCCGCCCCAGCACCAGCCGTCCCCCCAGAAACCGGGCGGCCGTTTCAAAAAAGGCGGTGGTGATGGCCATAAGCAGTGCATTGCCCACCAGACTATAGGCAAAAGACTGTACCGCCGGGATCTTATAAAGCAGCCACAGCACCGGCAGACGGAACAGCGCCTGGAGCACCGCATAGAAGAAAAAGCCGGTGATCAGACTGCGCCAGGAGAGCCTCCCGGCGGCACACAGAACCACCGCTCCGATGATGGGCAGAAAAAAGGCTGCCGTCAAGGTGAAGATCATCGCCAGGATGGAGCCTACGCTTACCATTTATTCCATTCCTCCTTCTGCGGCCAGGCCGCCGTCCGTGATATACGCATGGTTTTTAGTGTAGCGCCCCGGGTTGCCCCTGTCAACGGCCACGCACCATTCTTCACAACTTGTTTTCACCTCCTGCCCCATTTCGTCAAAAAAGTCCCCCTTTCTGCCCGCTTCCCACTCCTCCCATCCTGGAACTGGAAAATTTTCTTGTAGAGCTTCGTTCCATATGCTATACTTTGTCTGGAAATTTTATTGCGCAGGACGCGAAAAACAGAAAGGATGAGCAAGATGAAGAAAAGTTGGATCGCCCTATTGCTGACGGCGCTGACTACGGCTTCCCTGGCTTTGCCGGCGTCGGCCTCCTCGCTTCCCCAGCCCCAGGCCGCAGCGGAGACCCGGGCTCAGGTGGAGGAATACGGCTCCCGTCCCTTCCGGGAAGGGCTGAAGCCGGTGCTGGTGGACAGTGTGTGGATGTATATGGACCAGCAGTCCAATATTGTGGATCTGAACCGGGGCCGCTTCTCCTATGTATACGACTTTTTTGATGGGCTGGCCGCTGTCATCGACAAGAACACCGGCAAGGTGGGCTACATCGATAAAACCGGCGCCCTCCGCATCCCCTGTCAGTTTGGCTACCACGATCTGATGGGCACGGTGTATGTGGGCTATTTCAAGAATGGAAAGGCCACCGTGCTGAAAGAATACTATCCGGCCAAAGAGGATCTTTCCGGCTCTTTCCCCACCTATTCCTCGGGCACCTGGCAGGTGGCCCACATTGACAAAACCGGCGCCCTCACCGACAGCTGGAAGAGCGTGGAAGGCATGAGCCAGGGGCTGTATCTCATCGGCGACAACGGCTATATGCCCGATGAACCCTATGAGGAAGATGTGGAGCCGCTGGTCTTTTCTGTCACTGGCTATGCAGGAGAAGATGCCATGTATCCCGGCATCGGGGATGAAAATGTGTTCTACAACGGCGCTGCCTACCAGGTGAATGTGACAAACAACACCGAAAACCCCATCCAGGGCCGTTATGCGCTGATCTCCTGCATCCCCAATGACCAGGGAGAGGCCACCGCTGCCCAGATCCACTATTTTGACATCGATCTGGCCCCCTGGGAGACCAAGGAATACCCCTTTGCCTCCTACTTCTCCGGCCTGGCCAGCGGCGGCTTCCAGTTTGTGTGGATTGCGGTGGAAGATAAGGACAGCTTTGAGCAAAGCGTGCCCTATGACCTGGAACAGGATGCCCAGCGCCGCCTGCTGAAAGACCCCGGCGGCTGGCTGGCCGCCGCCATGCAGTCCTATACCTGCCGGTTCTGGCAAACCGACGGCGTCTTTGCCCAGGCGCTGATGGACAACGAAAAAGTGTCCACCTGGGCCAAGAAAGAATTTGACGCTGCCAACATTCTGGGACTGATCCCCGCCCTCACCGATCAGCCGGCCTTTACCCAGGCCATCACCCGGGAGCAGTTCGCCCAGCTGATTGTCAACCTAACTGAAAAGGCCCTGGGCAAGGAACTTGCACAGGCCCCCTCGGACACATTCAGCGACACTTCCAGCCCGGCCATTCTGAAAGCCTATGAGGCCGGTATCATCACCGGTATGGGCGACGGAACATTTGAGCCCAAGACCACCACCAACCGGGAACAGATCGCCACCATGATCTACCGTGCGGTGCAGTACATGGAAAAAGAGACCGGCAAGGCGCTGACTCCTGCGGCCGGCTCTGTGGAGGCCTTCCAGGACAAAGCCCAGATCTCCGATTGGGCTGTGGAAGGGGTGGGCAAATTGGCCGCCAACGCCATCATGAACGGCACCTCCCAATCTACCGCTTCTCCCAAACAGTCCTGCACAGTGGAGCAGAGCATCCTGCTGCTCTACCGTCTCTATCAGAAAGTCTGATTTTTCCAACACACGCAAAAAGGCCCGGCTTTTTTCGCCGGGCCTTTTCTTTGCACTTCTGGCCTGTTCCCGCAGGGCCTGTGCCCATAGGGGTCCCCAGGCCTTGTTTTTTTGTTTTCCCATGGGGTACACAAAGAGTATCTGCAAGAAAAACCTACTTATGCTCTTTTAAAAAATTTTCCACATTCTCCGTCACTTTCTGGCTCAGGCGCTGGGTACACTGGACTCCCGAACCGGCATACCGGGGGGTATACAGCACATGGGGCAGGTTTGCAAGCTCCTCATGGCAGCCGGTCATGCCGGTCTCATCGCAGATATAATAGTTCTGCCGGCTTGCTTCCAGCCACTTTTTCAGCGCGGGCACATCGAAAGAGGGGCCAATGGCGGTGTTCAGCAGGATCTTTCCATTTCCCATCTGCTCAAACTCCTTTTCATGGAGCAGAATGGTGTTTTTGTTCAGATGGGTGGAGATGATCTCGCATTTTTCCAGAAGCTCCGGCAGCGGGAGATAGACAAAGCCCTTCTCTTCCTGTTCCGGTTTTCTGGTGCGGCTGTAATAATAGACCTCCGCTCCGAAAAACTGAAGAGCATCGGCCATGAGGATGCCGGTGGTGCCCAGGCCCACAATGCCGCATTTCACGCCGGTCAGCTCGGTGGGGCGCTCTTTCCACTGATGCTCCCCGAAGCCATGGAGCAGATCCACCAGGCGGCTGATGCCAAACTCGGTGACGCCCGGGTCGCCATAATCCCGGATGCCGGTGACGACGATGCCCTTTTCCCTGCAGCAAGGAATGTCCACATTGGCGCTTTGCTCATCGTACAGGCTGCAGCACATTCCGATATACCGCACATTGGGACAGGCCTCAATCACCGCCCGGGGAATGAGGGTGGTAAAGGATACCAGAACCCCGTCGGCGTCTCCGATGCGGCGGATCACTTCTTCCGGGCTTTGGGGAATGTCCTCATAGGCCACATACTCCCGGCACAGGTTTTTCAGCTTTTCCACATGCTCTTCGTCCACTCCGATGGGCTCGATGGCCACCAGTTTTTCAAACATGACTTCTGCCTCCTTTTTTCACAGTTCTGACTGCATGATAGCACCCTTTTCCTTTTTTGAAAACCCCGCTTTTTTTCCTTCGGAATTTTTCCGGCCGGTGGAAAAAGGAAAATGGGTGTGCTATCATTTTTTCAGAGAGGTGATATTTTATGGATCGCATCGATCTGAACTGTGACCTGGGCGAAAGCTTTGGCGCCTACCGCATTGGACTGGATGAAGAAGTGGTTCCCCATGTGACCTCGGTGAACATCGCCTGCGGCTGGCACGCCGGTGATCCCCTGGTGATGGAGAAAACCGTGGCCATGGCCAAACAGCATCATGTGGCCGTGGGAGCCCACCCGGGCTTTCCCGATCTGCTGGGCTTCGGCCGCCGGGAGATCAAGGCTTCCCCCGACGAAGTCTATGCCTATGTAAAGTACCAGCTGGGGGCGCTCTATGCCTTCGCTCACTCCCAGGGCCTGGAAGTGCAGCACATGAAGGCCCACGGCAGCCTTTATAACATGGCGGGCAAGGATATCCGGCTGGCTGAGGCCATGTGCCGGGCCTGCCGGGATTTCGATTCCCAGCTGATTATCCTGGCTCTGGCCGGCAGCCAGATGGAGCAGGCCGCAAAAGAAATGGGCGTTCCCTGCGCCCGGGAGTTTTTCGCCGACCGGGCCTATGCCCCTGACGGCAACCTGGCTCCCCGCAGCCAGCCGGGGGCCGTGATCCACGACACCCAGGTAGCCCTGGATCGGGTGGTGCGCATGATCAAGGAAGGCAAGGTGCAGGCCACAAACGGGGAAGATATCCCGGTGCAGTGCGACAGCATCTGCGTCCACGGGGACAACGAAAGCGCCATTGCCTTTGTCACCGCCATCCGCAGCCGCCTTGCGGAAGAGGGCATCACCTGCCAGAGCTTCGGCTCCTTTGTGAGGTAAGGCCATGGGAAATGTGCGTTTTCTCCCCTGCGGCGATCAGGCCGTCACGGTGGAATGGGGAAGCACCATCGACGAGCATATCAACCGGCAGGTCCACGCCTTTGCCCGGAAAGTGGAAGAGCTTTTCCATCCGGCCATTACAGAAGTGGTGCCCACTTACCGCTCGGCCACCGTCCACTACCGGCCGGAGGTGCTCTCCTATGAAGAGCTCAACCAGCTGCTTGCTCCCCTGGCCCAGGGAAGCGCAGAGGAAGCGGAAGAACTTCCGGTGGTGGAGATTCCGGTGTGCTACGGCGGGGAATATGGCCCGGATCTCCTGGAAGTGGCCCAGCATTGCTCCCTGACGCCGGAAGAGGTCATCGCCCGGCACACCGCCCCCACCTACCGGATCTATATGCTGGGCTTCACCCCCGGTTTTCCCTATCTGGGAGGCATGGACCCCTCCATCGCCGCTCCCCGGCGGAAGGAGCCCCGTATTCACATCCCGGCCGGCTCGGTGGGCATTGCGGGCGAACAGACCGGGGTCTATCCCATTGTCTCCCCCGGCGGCTGGCAGCTCATCGGCCGCACTCCTCTGCGCCTGTTCGACCCCCAAAGAGAACAGCCCATTTTGCTTTCCGCCGGTGCAGGCATCCGCTTCGTACCCATTGATGAAGAGACCTTCCGCAAAATGGAAGAGAAGGAGGGGGAAAGAGCATGATTACGGTATTGCAGCCCGGCCTGCTCACCACCTTGCAGGATGAAGGACGCCTGGGCTATCAGAAATACGGGGTGCCTGTGGCCGGGGCCATGGACAGCCTGGCCCTCCACACGGCAAACCTTCTGGCGGGAAACGATATGGGAGAAGCCTGTCTGGAGATCACCGGCCTGGGACCCACGCTGCGCTTTGAAACCCCGGTGGCCTTTGCCCTCTCCGGCGGGGAATTTGCTCCCACCCTGGACGGTAAGCCCCTTGAAATGAACCGAGCCTATTCTGCCCCAAAAGGCAGCGTTTTGCAGGTGGGCGCCTGCAAAGGGGGATTCCGGTGCTATCTTGCGGTAAACGGCGGCTTTGATGTGCCCCTTGTGATGAACAGCCGCTCCACCTATCTGAAAGGCGCTTTCGGCGGCTTTCAGGGCCGGGCCATCCAGAAGGGAGACACACTGCCTTTGCGGGAGCCCCAATTCTGGCTCAATGCCATGGACAAGAGAAGCGCTTCCTATCCTTTGCCGGAGGGTGTGCCGGTGATCCATGTGATCATGGGCCCCCAGGATGATTGCTTCTCTCCCCGGGGAAAGCGGACTTTCCTCCAGAAGGAATACACCCTGGGGCAAAGCTGCGACCGGATGGGCTACCGCCTGGAAGGCCCGGCCATTGAACGGAGTGAGGGCTTTGACGGCAACATCCTCTCCGACGGCGTGGCCATGGGGTCGGTGCAGGTGCCCGACGGCACCCCGCTGATCATGATGGCCGACCGGCAGACCACCGGCGGCTATGGAAAGATCGCCACCGTGGCCTCCTTTGATCTGCCGGTGCTGGCCCAGTGCCGCCCGGGAGACAAAATCACCTTTACCGCTGTGACAGTGGAAGAGGCCCACCGGGAAATGGCCAGACGCCGCCGGGCCCTTTCTGCTCTCCGGGACGCTCTGGAGATGCCGCCCGGCCTGTGGTAAGGGAGCCGGCCCGGTAAAGTGCCCAATGGAAAGGGAGAATTTTTGTTCATTGCACCATTGACTTACACCCCGCTCCAAGCGATAAAATAATAAATAGTTTTGTAACATTATTCAATGTTGCGATCGATCAAGCAAAAAGCGATGGGGCCGGGCGGCGCAGGGCCGCCCGGTTCATTGCGGGAAAGGAAGAACGGCATGCAGCAAAAATCCCGATCCAACCATATGTTTCTGTTTTTTGTGGTGCTCTCCGCCTTTTTTGTGGCGGCCAGCTTCGCCCACCCAGTGACCCCCACCCTCATCAAGGAATATGATCTGAACGATTATATGTTCGGTGTGGCGCTGGCGGCTATGCAGACCACAAACTTCCTCTTTTCCCCCTTCTG
>OHAD01001827.1_pt1 | contig 18248 bp, 16 predicted proteins | sample 1577011 | NCBI WGS metagenome assembly OHAD01 (sample SAMEA3541510, study PRJEB24748) | human gut metagenome | biome: human gut; feature: human-associated habitat; material: faeces | place: China | collected 2012 | reverse complement strand
CCAAGGCAGCTTCAATGCCGATGTGATCACCTCCGGACCGTTCTCTCTGAATCTTCGCTCCCGGGAGCTGATGAAAAACGGCCAGCGGATCGATCTGACCCAGGTGGAATATCTGCTGATGAAGAATTTCCTGGAAAACCGTGGGCGTGCCCTGGCCCGGGACGAGATCATGAACGAGGTATGGGGCCGGGATTATCACGGGGATCTGAAAGTGGTGGATGTGAACATCCGCCGTCTGCGGCTGAAAATCGAAGACGATGCCGCGGCCCCCAAGTATATCGCCACCATCTGGGGATTCGGCTATAAATGGGAAGCCTAAACAGGAGCGGGGAAAAGAATGGCTGAGGGAATCAAAAAACCAACAGGGGATGGCCCCATGAAAAAAGCGGCCCTTTGGCTGAGCCGGCATAAAATGAGCGGGATCAAACGGCGGTGGATCGTCAACAACATGAGCATCGTCGTGCTTTTGCTTGCCATCATGTTCATTGCCGTGGGGGCGGCCACCACCAATTATTTTTACGATTCTCTCCACACCAGCCTGCAAAGCCGGGCCAATTCCAGCGCCAAAAACTTTTCTTCCTATATGAGCTCTACTTATGATGAGTTTTATGGCTATGCCCAGCAGCAGATCACCGAGTTCAGCGACAAAGATAAAATGGAAATGCAGGTGCTGGACAGCAACGGGCTGATCATCAGCTCGTCCACGGGACTGGTGGCGGGCACGGTGCCGGCCACCAACGATGTGAACCTGTGCATCGAGACCGGGGAGATGCAGTCCTTCACCGGTTATGACCCTTCCACAGAAGAACGGATCATGGCGGTGACTGCTCCGGTGTTCCGGAAAAACAGCCAGGATCTCATTGGGGAAGTGCGCTTTGTCACATCCCTCAAGTTGCTGGACCGGCAAGTGGGGCAGATTTATCTGATGCTGGCCGGGGCCGCCCTGGCCGTGTTGCTTTTGCTCACGGTGACCAACCAGTTTTTCATTCATTCCATTGTCAATCCGGTGCTGAAAATCAACGAACTGGCTCAGAAGATCGCTCAAGGGCAGTACGGCGCCCGGTTGGATATGGATTTCCGGGATGAAATGGGTGAGCTTTGCAACACCATCAACAATATGTCCACCGAGATCGCCCGGATGGAAAAATTGAAAAATGACTTTATCTCTTCGGTGTCCCACGAGCTGCGTACCCCGCTCACTGCCATCGGCGGCTGGGCCGAGACGGTGGAAAACAATCTGGATGACAAAAACACCGTGGAGACCGGTCTGGATATCATCCGCAAAGAGACCACCCGTCTTTCCCGGATGGTGGAAGAACTGCTGGATTTTTCCCGGCTGGAAAGCGGCCGGATGAAACTCCAGACCGAAGTGCTGGATCTGCGGGGAGAAGTGTACGACGCTCTGTTTGTCTATAACGAGATGCTCCGGCAGGAGGGCATCGAAACCAGCTATCACGAGCCTTCTCAGCCGGTGTATGTCAGCGGCGACCGGAACCGGCTGCGCCAGGTGTTCCTCAATATCATCGACAACGCCGCAAAATATGGCGTCAGCGGCGGCAAGGTGGAGATCTCCATCGGTGTGGAGGAACAAAGCGCCGTGGTGCGTATCCGGGACTATGGCCAGGGCATTCCCGCCGATGAGCTGCCGTTGGTCAAGGAAAAATTCTTCAAGGGCAGCGCCCGCCAGAGAGGGGCCGGCATCGGTCTGGCCGTGTGCGATGAGATCGTGGCCATGCACGACGGCTCTCTGGATATTGACAGTGTTTATGGGGAGGGCACCACGGTGAGCATCCGTCTGCCCCTGGCCCCGTCTATGGGAGGAACCGATGAAACAACAACCGAAGGAATTTAAAACCACCATCGGCGGCCAAGCCCTTATCGAGGGCATTCTGATGCGCGGGCCTCGCAAGACCGCCATCGTCGTGCGCAAGCCCGATGGGGAGTTTGCCATAAAGGAAGAAGAAGTGGGCACCATCCGGAAAAATCCGGTGCTGCGCCTGCCATTGATTCGGGGCGTTCTGGGATTTTGGGATTCCATGAAATACGGCATCAGCGCCCTGACCTATTCCGCTGAGTTTTTTGAGGAAGAAGACCCCTCGCAGCAGCCGGGAAAGGTGGAAAGCTGGCTTCTCCGGAAATTTGGCAGTGAGAAGCTGGACAAAATTCTCATGGGTTTTGCCCTAGTCACCGGCATTGCTCTGCCTGTGGCTCTGTTTATTTTGCTGCCCACCCTGCTGGCGGGATTTCTCCCGGCCGGCTCTTCCAGCATTGTGCGCAATCTGCTGGAAGGCGTGGTGCGCATTCTGATTTTCCTGGCTTTTATTATTGTCACTTCCAAGCAGAGCGATATCAAGCGGACCTATATGTACCACGGGGCTGAACACAAAACCATCGCCTGCTATGAAAAAGGTTGGGAGCTGACGGTGGACAACATCCGCCGGTGCAGCCGGTTTCATCCCCGCTGCGGCACCAGCTTTTTGTTTGTGGTGATGATCATCAGTATTCTGGTCTTTTCGGTGTTCACCTGGCAGAGCCCCTGGGTGCGTATGGCCCTGCGGCTTTTGCTTCTGCCTTTGGTGGTGGGCATCAGCTATGAGATCAACCGGTGGGTGGGCCGTCATGATAACTGGCTTTCCATGGCTCTGCGGGCGCCGGGGCTGTTTTTGCAGCGCTTTACAACCAACGAGCCCGATGACAGCATGATGGAGGTGGCCATTGAAGCCATCCGGCGGGTCATTCCCGAAAATCAAGGAGAAGACAGGTGGTAATGGGATATGGTAGGCACCATTTCGGATGTATATTTGGACTTGCGCAATGAACTGCGCCATCACGGGGTCACCTCGGCCCCTTTGGAGGCCAAGGAACTGCTGGCTTTTGCCCTGGAGATCCCCCGGGCGGAATTCAATGAGCGCAGCGGGAGTTACCTTTTTGACGAACAGCTGAAGCGGCTGGAAGAGCTGAAAAGCCGCCGTCTGAAAGGGGAACCCCTGGCCCATATCATCGGGGAATGGGATTTTTATTCCCTTACCTTTACCCTGACCCCCGGCGTACTCATCCCCCGGCCGGACACCGAGACGCTGGTGGATGCCGGCCTGGCCTTTTTCAGCCGCCGGGAACGGGGACGGATTTTGGATCTGTGCTGCGGCAGCGGCTGCGTGGGCATCGCTTTGCTGAAAAACCTGCCGGATACCATCAGCTGCGTTTTTGCCGACACTTCCGAGGAAGCCCTGGCGGTAACCAAGGAGAATCTGGTGCGCCACCGGCTGACATTTCGAGGGCTGACGGTGGCCCAGGATGCGCTGAAACCCTGTGACCCGGCCCTGGGCAAATTCAATCTGATTGTCTCCAATCCGCCTTATATTCCCACAGGGGACATTCCGGGGCTGGATGTGAGTGTCAAGGATTATGAGCCGCACGAGGCTTTGGACGGCGGGACCGACGGACTGGATTTCTATCGGGCCATTGCCGTGAATTTCAAAGACGCCCTGACCAAAAATGGTATGCTGGCCTTTGAATGCGGCATGGGCCAGGCCCCGCAAGTGGAGGAAATTTTGCGGGAAAACGGTTATGAAGATATCCGCATCCTCCGGGATTTCACCGGCGTGGAGCGGGTGGTCACCGGCGTGCGCACACCGCCGGAGAAGGTGTAAAAAGCGAACAAATGTTGCATAATCTGATGCCAGGGTGTATACTGGTGTCACGATAGGGGGTTACGCTATGGATAAGAAAAAAGCATTGGAAACAGCCCTGGCGCAGATCGAAAAGGCCTATGGCAAAGGCTCGGTCATGCGTCTGGGAGAAAATACAGCCATGAATGTGGAAGCCATCTCCACCGGTTCCATCGCCCTGGATCTGGCTTTGGGGATCGGCGGTGTGCCCAGAGGGCGTATTGTGGAGATCTACGGGCCGGAATCTTCCGGTAAGACCACATTGGCCCTCCATGTGGCCGCAGCGGCCCAGAAAGATGGGGGCGAAGCCGCCTTCATCGATGCGGAACACGCTCTGGACCCGGTATATGCCAAAGCCCTGGGCGTGGATGTGGACCGGCTGCTGGTCTCTCAGCCTGATACCGGTGAGCAGGCGCTGGAAATCACCGAGGCCCTGGTGCGCAGCGGCGCGGTGGATGTGGTAGTGGTGGACTCGGTGGCCGCTCTGGTACCCCGGGCCGAAATCGAAGGGGAGATGGGCGATTCCTTTGTGGGTCTTCATGCCCGCCTCATGTCCCAGGCTTTGCGGAAGCTGGCCGGCGCCATCTCCAAATCCAACTGCGTGGTTATTTTCATCAACCAGCTGCGTGAAAAGGTGGGCGTGGTCTACGGCAATCCGGAAGTGACCACCGGCGGCCGGGCGCTGAAATTTTATTCCAGCGTGCGCATTGAGATCCGCCGGGCCGAGCACATCAAAAACGGCAGCACCAACATCGGCAGCCGCACCAAGGCCAAAGTAGTGAAAAACAAAATGGCACCTCCCTTCAAGGAGGCCCAGTTTGACATTATGTACGGCGAGGGTATCTCCAAGCTGGGTGAGATTCTGGATCTGGGCTGCGATCTGGGCGTGCTGCAAAAGAGCGGCGCTTGGTATTACCGGGGCGAGACCCGCCTGGGCCAGGGCCGGGATGCGGCCAAGCAGTATTTCCGGGACAATCCGGAGGAGGCCCAGCAGGTGGAAGAAGCCATTCGTCAGGCTCTGAAGGACAAATTGGCGGAAAACAACGCCCGGGGCGGAAAAGCCCCGGCTAAGGCCGCCACACCTCCGGCACCTCCGGCTCCCCGGACTCCGGCGGCAGCCAAGGGCGGCGTGGAAGTGTTTGCCGATGATTTTGAGGATGACAAGGAATAACAAACAAAGGACGGTAGGGGCATGAACGAGCAGAACAAAGCGGTATTGGATTACGCCGCCCGGCTGCTGGCGCCTCGGGCCATGAGCGAAAAAATGCTGCGGGACAAACTGACGGCCAAGAACTTTCCCCAGGAGGGCATCGATTACGCTGTGGAACGGCTGACCGAGCTGGGTGCCCTCAACGATGGGGAATATGCCCGCATGGTGGCCCGGTATTATGTGGACCGGGGGTTTGGCCGGCAGAAGGTGGACCAGGAATTGCGCCGCCGGGGCATCAGCCAGGAGATCGCCCAGGAGATTTTGCCCGGTCTGGCCCCTTGCAGCCGTCAGGTGGTGGCCTATCTGGAAAAAACCATCCGGGGCCACTACACCGACAAACGGCTTTTGCGCAAAGCTGCCGCCGGGCTGTACCGGCGAGGCTTTTCCTGGGAGCAGATCAACACCGCCATCGATGTGTACTGCGATCCCCAGCTGAGGGAAGAGCAGGAAGAGCAGGAAACTGCCGCAGATAGGGAGGAATAGACTTTTGACCATAAAGATCCATATGAATTCCCTGGGCTGTGCCAAGAATCTGGTCAATTCCGAGCAGATGCTGGCGCTTTTGCGCCGGGAGGGAATGGAGATCGTGGAGGATCTCCGCAAGGCCGATGTGGCCATTGTCAACACCTGTGGATTTATCGACGAAGCCAAACAGGAGGCCATCAACACCATTTTGGAAGAGGCCCGGCTGAAGGAAGAAGGTCAGCTGAAAGCCCTCATCGCCACCGGCTGTCTGGTAGAGCGGTATAAAGAGGAGATCCTGAAGGAACTGCCCGAGGTGGACGCCATCTGCGGCACCGGCAGCTATACCGACATCGTCCTGGCAGTGAAGGGAGCTCTGGCCGGACGGCGTCAGGCCTATCTGGGACAAAGCGCCCAGGCGGCCCTGGAAGGAGACCGGCAGCTTCTCACAAAGCCCTATTCCGCTTTCCTGCGCATTGCCGAAGGGTGCAACAACCATTGCAGCTATTGCATCATTCCTGCTTTGCGGGGACCCTTCCGCAGTCGCCCCATGGAGAATGTCCTGGAGGAGGCCCGGGCCTTGGCGGAAAAAGGAGCCAAAGAGCTGCTGGTCATCGCCCAGGACACCACCCGCTACGGTACCGATCTCTATGGCAAGCGGATGCTGCCAGAGCTTCTGGAAGGACTTTGCCAGATTCCCGGGGTGGAATGGGTGCGTTTGCACTATCTCTATCCCGATGAGTTGGATGATGAACTGCTGGATGTGATGGAAAAGTACGAAAACGCCATCCCTTATTTTGATATCCCCATGCAGCACATCAGCGACCGGGTGCTTTCTGCCATGAACCGGCGGGGGGATGGGGCACTGATCCGGGAGCGGGTGGAGACCATCCGCCGCCGGTTCCCCAAGGCCGTCATCCGTACTTCCCTCATTGTGGGCTTCCCCGGGGAGACCGAAGAGGAGTTTGACGAGCTGTACCGTTTCCTGGATGAATACAAGCTGGAGCGGGCCGGGGTGTTTGCCTATTCCCAGGAGGAAGGCACCGTGGCCGCCAAGATGGAAAACCAGATTCCCGAAGAGGAAAAACGCCGCCGCCAGGAGATTTTGGTGGAACTACAGGATGCGGTGATGGATCAGTTCTCCCAGACTCTGGTGGGAACACAGCAGAAGGTGCTTTGCTGCGGCTATGATGCAGAGCACGAAATGTACTTTGGCCGCACTTATATGGATTCCCCTGATGTGGACGGCATCGTCTATTTCTATTCGGAAGAGCCGGTGGAAGAGGGGAGTTTTGTCACAGTGGAGATCGAAAACGGCGTCGGCGCCGAACTGTACGGCGAAATCGTCGGTTAAGGAGGAATCTGCAAAAATGACCACAGCCAATAAGATCACCCTGATCCGGGTGGGGATGATTCCCTTTTTCATCTATTTTGCCTATCAGGGCACTCAGACCTGCGATATCATCGCTCTTTGCATCTTTTTGCTGGCCAGCATGACCGATGCGCTGGACGGCTATATCGCCCGGCATTACAATCAGATTACCGATTTCGGCAAATTTGTCGACCCTCTGGCCGATAAACTGTTGGTGTGCGCCGCGCTGCTGCTCTTTATCCAGCGGAGTGAGATGAACAGCGTGATGGTGTTCATCATCCTGGCCCGGGAATTCATCATCACTTCCCTGCGTATCGTGGCCATCGGCAAGGGCCGGGTGCTGGCCGCTGCCTGGTCGGGCAAGGTGAAGACCACTTTGCAGATCGTGGGCACCGCCGCCATTTTCCTCACCGACATTCTGGGTTGGCCCATGGTGGTGCAGACGGTGAGCGGCTGGGCTATGACCCTCATCACCCTCTATTCCGGTTTCGATTATATGAAGCGCAACTGGGATATCGTGGCCGACGGCGCCACATCCAAAAAATAACAGGAGGACCCTGCCATGGAACTGTATAACAGCCTCACCCGGAAAAAGGAAGAATTTGTGTCTCTGGAGCCGGGAAAGGTGAAGATGTATACCTGCGGCCCCACGGTGTATCACTATGCCCACATCGGCAATCTGCGCAGCTACATCATGGAAGATGTGCTGGAAAAATACCTGCGGTATCTGGGGTACGATGTAACCCGGGTGATGAACATCACCGATGTGGGACATCTGTCCAGCGATGCCGATACCGGCGAAGATAAAATGCTCAAGGGCGCCAAGCGGGAACACAAAACCGTCATGGAGATCGCCCGGTTTTATACCGATGCCTTTTTTGAAGACTGCCGTAAACTGAACATCAAGCGGCCCGATGTGGTGGAGCCGGCCACCAACTGCATTCCGGATTTTATCGAGATGATTGAGGGGCTTCTGGAAAAGGGCTTTGCCTATGAGGCCGGCGGCAATGTGTATTTCGACACCTCCAAGCTGAAGGAATACTATGTATTCAACAAACAGGACCAGGAAGACCTGGCCGTGGGCGTGCGGGACGGCGTGGAGGAGGATACAAACAAGCGGAACAAGACCGATTTTGTGCTGTGGTTCACCAAGTCCAAGTTTGAGGATCAGGAACTGAAGTGGGATAGCCCCTGGGGCGTGGGTTATCCTGGCTGGCATATTGAATGCTCCTGCATCAGCCGCCGGTATCTGGGAGACACTCTGGATATCCATGCGGGTGGAATCGACAACGCCTTCCCTCACCACACCAATGAGATCGCCCAGAGCGAAGCCTACTTTGGCCACAAATGGTGCAATTACTGGTTCCATGTCCACCATCTCAACACCACCAGCGGCAAGATGAGCAAGTCCAAAGGGGAGTTCCTCACCGTCTCCCTGCTGGAAAAACAGGGTTATGATCCCCTGGTCTATCGCTTCTTCTGCCTCCAGTCCCATTACCGCAAGTCCCTGGTGTTTTCCGATGAAGGAATGCAGAACGCCGCTCTGGCCTACCAGAAACTGCTGCAGAGAGTGGCAGCCCTTTCTCCCAAGGAAGGAGAAGAAGTGGACAAAGAAGGGGCCAAGGCGCTGCAGGAGAATTTCCGCCGGGGCCTGGACAATGACCTGAACACCTCTTTGGCGGTTACTGCGGTGTACGATGTGCTGAAAGCGCCGGTGAACGACACCACCAAGCTGTGGCTTCTGGAGGATTTTGACCAGGTGCTGTCTCTGGACCTGGTGGAAAAGGCCCGTCAGCTTTCCCAGCCGGAGGAGAACGGCTTGGAAGAGGAGATCGAAAAACTGATCGCCCAGCGGCAGGAGGCCCGGAAGAACAAGGACTTTGCCACCGCTGATCGCATCCGGAATGAACTGAAGGCCCAGGGCATCTTGCTGGAGGACACCCCGCAAGGCGTCAAGTGGAGCCGTCAGAAATGATTTTCCCTCGGTAGAAAACCGGAATAGACTCACCAAAAAGCCGCAATGCGCATATCCTGCACCAAGGGGGGATGGATGTGGATTGCGGCTTTTATACCGTCAGCCTGCTTGCGGCACTGGCCTGTATGGGCCTTGCGGCCTGGGTGCTGGAGTGGTACAGTTTTGTGCTGCTCCATCATCTGAGGGGGAGACTACGGGTGGATATACATATTTCCCTGGAAGGACTGACCCCCTGGGAGCAGAAACGGATGCTCCTGTGGGCCAGAAGGCTGTGTGCCCTGCGTTTCCCCGGGGCCTGGAAGCAGGAAGAAGAAGGAGAGGAGGGAGTTTTCCCAGATGGAAGGGACAACAGAGCGGGAGCTGGAGAAAATACAGGGGGTAGTGGATACTCTGATTTATAAGAATGACGACAGCGGCTGGGCGGTGGCCCGGGTGGATCTGGGCGTGGGGGAGGAGCTGGTGATCACCGGCGTCATGCCCTATCTGGGGGCAGGGGAGAGCATCGTCGCCTACGGCAACTATGTGACTCATCCGGAATACGGCCCTCAGTTTTCCGTCCTCTCCTATGAACGGCTGCTGCCCTCCACCGCCCAGGGGATCTACGACTATCTGGCCTCCCGCACCGTCAAGGGCATCGGTCCCAAAACCGCCATGGCCATTGTGGAAAAATTCGGGGAGGACACCTTTGATGTGCTGGCCAGCCAGCCGGAGCTTCTGGAGACGGTGCGGGGCATCAGCCTGCGGAAAGCCCGGGAGATCCAGCAGAATTTTCTCCAGCAAAATGCCATGCGGGCCCTTTTGCAGTTTTTCACCGAAAGCGGCCTGCCCATGTGGTGCGCCGCCGGGGTTTATAAGGTCTATGGAGCTTATGCAGAGCAGACTTTGCGGGAGGACCCCTATCTTTTGTGCCAGGAGCGGTTCGGTCTGGATTTTGGCCAGGTGGACGAGGCCGCCCGGCACATGGGTATGGACCCTCTGAGCCCGGTGCGGCTGCGGGCCGCTGTTTTGTATGAGCTCACCTTCAATCTGCAAAGCGGCCATTGCTTTATTCCTCGGAAAAAACTGCTGACAGCCACCGCATCCCTGTGCGGCGCAGGGGAAGAGGATGTGGAAGAGCAGCTGGAGGAGCTGCTGCAGCGGCAGCAGGTGGTGGAAGAGGATATCCGGAGCCAGCCCATGGTCTATCTGGCCACCCTGTTCCGCCAGGAGAACACCGTGGCCCGGGAGGTGGTGCGACTGCTGAGCATGCACCTGGAAGCGCCGCGGAACCTGGAAAAGATGATTACCCGCACCGAGAAAGAGCAGGGGATGGCTTATGCGGAAAAGCAAAAAGAGGCCATGGGTCTGTGCTTCCACGGGGCCTTGTCCCTGATCACCGGCGGGCCGGGCACTGGCAAGACCACAGCGGTGCAGGGGCTTTTGTCCCTGCTGGATCAGAACGGCCTGACGGTCTTTCTCTGTGCTCCCACTGGCCGGGCAGCCAAAAAACTCAGCGAGGTGTGTCACCGGGAGGCCAAGACCCTGCACCGGATGCTGGAAGCCGCTTTTTCTCCGGAAGAAGGGGTGATGCGTTTCAAACGGAACAAGGACAACCCTCTGCCTGCCGATGTGATCGTGGTGGACGAAGCCTCCATGCTGGACATTTCCCTCACCGCCTCTTTGTTGGAGGCCATGAAACCCCACACCCGGCTGGTGCTCATCGGGGATGCCGATCAGCTGCCGCCGGTGTGGGCAGGCAGCGTTTTCTCCGATTTGCTGGCCTGTGATTTTGTGCCCAAGGTCCACTTGACTGAGATTTTCCGCCAGGCCCAGAACAGCCAGATCGTCATGAACGCCCACCGGATCAACCGGGGAGAGATGCCGGAGCTCCGTCTGACCCAGGGGGATTTCTATTTTTCTGCCGCCTCTGCACCAGAGCAGGCGGTGGAGACGGTGGCCAGCCTGGTTTCTTCCCGTATCCCCGGGCATTTTGGCATCGATCCACAGAACATCCAGGTGGTCTGCCCCACCCGGCAGCAGATGTGCGGCACGGTCTCCCTCAATCGCATTCTGCAGCAGCGGCTCAACCCGCCGGGAGAGGGCAAGGCAGAAGTGCGCCATGGCCCTTATGTGTTCCGCTTGGGGGATCGGGTGATGCAGGTGCGGAATAATTACGACATCCTGTGGCAGAGCGCCGCCACCGCCGAGGTAGGGGCCGGGGTATTCAATGGAGATACCGGGATCATCACCTATATCGACCGCTCCGAACGGGTGATGGTGGTGCGTTTTGACGATCGGGAAGCAGCCTATTCCTTCGACGATCTGTACCAGCTGGAACCGGCCTATGCCATCACCGCCCACAAGGCTCAGGGCAGCGAATACGAAGCGGTGATCGTGCCGGTGTTCCAAGCTCCCGCCCGGCTGCTCAACCGCAGTATTCTTTATACCGCCGTCACCCGGGCCAAACGGCTGCTGGTGCTGGTGGGGCGGGCCAGTGTGGTGGAGCAGATGGTGGAGAGCAACCAGAAAAACCGCCGGTACAGCGCCCTCAAATACCGGCTGAGGAGCTATCATGAAGCCATGGGCCTTGTTTGATTGGCTGTTTCCGCCCCGGTGTGCTTTGTGCGGCGCTTTTCTTTGGGGAAAAGAAAAAGCGGCCCAGCTTTGCCCGGCCTGTGCCCAGCGGGAAAGGCTGAAAGAGGGCTGGAGACAGGGAAAGCTTCCCTTTGTGGCGGGCTCGGTGTGCGTTTACCCTTATGAAGGAGAGGTGCGCCGTGGCGTGCACCGGTTCAAGTTCCGGGGGGCGGCGCAAAATGGAGAGATTTTTGGTGTGCTGCTGGCCAGTCGGGTGCGGGAAACCGGTCTTTCGGAACAGATCGATCTGGTATGCTATGTGCCCTGTCATCCAAAAGTCAAACGGAAGCGGGGGTATGAGCAGGCGCAAAAGCTGGCCAAGCCTTTGGCCAGAGAACTGGGACTTCCTCTGGAACCGTTGCTGGAGAAGCGGCGGAACACAAGGCCTATGTACCGGCTGAAAGCGGCTCAGCGGCGGGCCAATGTGCTGGGGGCCTTTGGCGTGGTGCCGGGAAAAGAGGTGCTTGTTCGCGCCCAACGGGTGCTTGTGGTGGACGATGTACTCACCACCGGCAGTACCTTGTCGGAATGTGCCCGGGTGCTCCGTGAAGCCGGGGCCCGGGAGGTATATGGGGCGGTGTTTGCCCGCACCTTTGCCAAGCGGCCGGGGGAGAAAACCGGGAAAGGGGTGTGAAAATGGAATTTTGTTTGGCCGGGATGAAGGACTTGGCCGAAGTGGAGCAGATGTACCAGCGCATCGTGGCGGACATGGAGAAAAAGGGCCTTTTTATTTGGAACCAATATTATCCCGCGGAGGTGCTGGGGGAGGACATCGCTCAAAGGAGGCTCTATGTGTGCCGGGAGGGCGGGGCGATCTGGGGTGCTTTTGCCCTGACCGAAGTGGAGGAAGGGGAAGAGGACATCCGGTGGACGATCCCCGGGAAGGCTCTTTATCTGGACCGGCTGGGGGTGGAGCCCGCCCGGTCTGGAAAAGGGGTGGGCACCCAGGCGGTGCGGCAGGCCATGGACCAAGCCGAAAAGCGGGGGATGGCAGTTCTTCGGCTTTTCCTGGCGGAGGGCAACGAGCCGGCTTTCCAGCTGTATCGGAAACTGGGATTCCGCCGGGCTCCGGGCATCTATGAAGAGGTGATCGGCGCGCAGCGTATCCTTCGCCAGTCCGGCTGGGAAATCAGCTTATAAATAAAAGAGGGACAGGAAATTTTCCTGTCCCTCTTTTGGAAAAAAGATTATTTGGCGTCGTTTTTTGCCTTTCCCACGATTGCACCTACCACCGCCCCGGCAGGGCCGGCGACGATGCCGCCCACAGCGGCATGCTTGACAACGGTCTTTACGGCCTGGTCTTTGGCCAGAGCGGCTCTGGCTTTCTCTGCCTGAGGACCGGTGCCCCAGGATTGGACTTCCAACATAGACTTTTTCCACTGTTGCATGATCTGTACCTCCTTGAGAAAATATGAAAAGGACGCGTCCATTTTCATTTTTATCATAGCATGTTAAAATTTTAGAAACAATGAGCTGGGTGCATACCCTTTTGGGCGTTTTTTCGACAAAGAAATCAAAAGAATGTGTTGAAAACATGATTCTGGTTGGGTATAATAAAAAGAGCTATGGAAAGAACAAACCAACTGTGGTTTTGTGTGAAGATTTGGAGAAATGGGCGCCCAGACCCCACCCGGCAGCGGGGACGGGCCCTGAAAGCAGGCGGCCGGAGAAATGGAGCGGGAAAGATATGTCAGCAGGCGATATCGGAATTGATCTGGGTACGGCTTCCGTACTGGTTTATGTAAAAGGTAAGGGCATCGTTTTGTGCGAGCCTTCTGTTGTGGCGGTGGACAAGTCCACCGGCAAGATTTTGGCCATCGGTGAGGATGCCCAGAAGATGCTGGGCCGTACACCGGGCAACATCATTGCTGTGCGTCCCCTGCGGGACGGCGTGATCTCCGATTATGAAATGACGGAGAAAATGATCAAGGAATTCATCCATAAGGTGCTGGGCTTCCGTCTGTTCAAGCCCAATGTGGTCATCTGTGTGCCTTCCATCATCACTGAGGTGGAAGAGCGTGCCGTCATCGACGCCGGCACCCAGGCCGGTGCCCGGAAGGTCTATCTCATCGAGGAGCCTGTGGCTGCGGCCATCGGCGCTGGCATTGAGATTTCCAAGCCCGACGGCAATATGATCGTGGACATCGGCGGCGGTACCACCGATGTGGCGGTTATTTCCCTGGGCGGCATGGTGGAAAGCACTTCCATCAAGGTGGCCGGCGATAAGTTCGACGATGCCATCGTCAAATATGTGCGCCGTAAGCACAATGTGCTCATCGGTGAGCGCACAGCAGAAGAGCTGAAAATGACCATTGGCTGTGTCTATCCCCGGGAAGAGGAAGTGAGCATGGAGGTCAAGGGCCGCTGCCTGATGACCGGTCTGCCCCGGGTGTTCACCGTCACTTCCACCGAATTGCTGGAGGCCTTTGAAGAGGTGTCTACCAAGATCGTGGAGGCGGTACATTTTGTGCTGGAGCGCACCGCTCCTGAGTTGGTGGGCGACATTGCCACAAACGGCATTGTCATGACCGGCGGCGGCAGCCTGATCTATGGCTTTGACAAGCTGATCGAATCCAAGACCGGCATTGCCACCCGTGTGGCCGACGACGCCATCTCCTGTGTGGCTCTGGGCACTGGCAAAACTTTGGACAATCTGTCGGTGATGCAGGACGGCACCATGAACCTGTCCTGGCGGCGGCAGATGATGTAAGAAAAACGGCACAAGGCCCGGTCCCTGGGAAGGGGCCGGGCTTTTGACATATGGGCGAAAAGGAGAAATGGATATGTTGGCCTATACTTATGTGGAACAGGGCCGGTTTGCCCTCCTGGAAAAACCCCGGCCCCATGTGGAAGGGCCGGAGGATGTGGTGGTGCGGGTGACTTTGGCCAGCATCTGCACCAGCGATCTGCACATCAAGCATGGTTCAGTGCCTCGGGCGGTGCCTGGGGTGACGGTGGGCCATGAAATGGTGGGCGTTGTGGAAGAAGTGGGGGAAAAGGTACAAAAATTTGCTCCTGGCGACCGGGTGGCCGTCAATGTGGAGACCTTCTGCGGAAAATGCTTCTTCTGCCGTCAGGGGTATGTGAACAACTGCACCGATCCCCAGGGGGGATGGGCATTGGGCTGCCGCATCGACGGCGGCCAGGGGGAATATGTGCGGGTACCCTATGGAGACCAAGGGCTGAGCCATATTCCCCAGGGGGTGTCCGATGAGCAGGCTTTGCTGGCGGGAGATCTGCTGGCCACCGGTTATTGGGCTGCCGATATCGCCGGGATCGAACCGGGGGAGTCGGTACTCATCATCGGCGCAGGCCCCACCGGGCTGTGCACCCTGCAATGTGTACTGCTGCATCAGCCAGGAGTGGTGATGGTGTGCGAAAAAGATCCTCAGCGGCGAAAGTTCGTGGAAGAGCACTATCCCCAGGTGCTTACCGTGGCGCCGGAGGAGGCCGAAGAATTTGTGAAGGCCCATACTCCCCACGGCGGCGCCGGACGGGTGCTGGAAGTGGCCGGGACGGAGGACAGCTTCCAGCTGGCCTGGAAATGTGCCCGTCCCAATGGAGTGGTGACGGTGGTGGCGTTGTATGATGCCCCTCAGGTACTGCCCTTGCCGGAAATGTACGGCAAAAACCTCACCTTCCAGACCGGCGGAGTGGATGGCTGCCATGTGGATGACATTCTCCAGCTGATCGCAGAGGGCAAGCTGGACACCCGGCCGCTGATCACTCACACTTTCCCCTTGCGGGAGATTGAAAAGGCCTATGAGGTGTTTGAAAACCGGGAAGACGGGGTCATTAAGGTGGCCATCCAAATGGAGGAATAGCTATGTTTCAGGACAAAGTAGCCGTGGTCACCGGCGGCGCCCAGGGCATTGGCCGGTGCATTTGTGAGGAGTTTGCAAAGCAGGGGGCCAGGGTCTGCACCATTGATCTGTTGGAAAACGACTTTTTCCAGGGGGATGTGGGAAAAAAGGAAGATCTGGAGCGGTTCGCCCAAAAGGTCATTCAGACCTATGGCCGGGTGGATTTTCTGGTGAACAATGCAAAACCCCTGTTCCTGGGCATCGATACCTGTACCTGGGAGCAATTCAACCAGGCTCTTCAGGTGGGGGTGGCGGCGCCTTTTTATCTGACCCAGCTGCTGCGTCCCTATTTTGGAGAAGGGGCCAGCATTGTTAACATTTCCTCCAGCCGGGACCGGATGAGCCAACCTTTCACCGAAAGCTATACCGCCGCCAAAGGGGGAATCGCCGCCCTCACCCATGCCTTGGCGGTGAGCCTGCGGGACAAAGCCCGGGTCAACTCCATCTCCCCCGGTTGGATCGATACCACCGGTTCCCAGTTCTCCGGAGCCGATGAAACGCAGCACCCTGCGGGGCGGGTGGGAACGCCCCAGGACATCGCCCAGATGGTGCTTTTCCTTTGCTCGGACAAGGCCGGATTCATCACAGGGGAAAATATCTGCATTGATGGCGGCATGACCCATCAGATGATCTATCATGACGACTGCGGCTGGCGTTTCCATGGCTGATCTCCAGCGGTTTCAAAGTCGGTTTGGCCTTTCTCTCAATCCTCAGCAGCAGGCGGCCGTGGAGAGTGTGGAAGGGCCTGTGCTGCTGTTGGCCGTACCGGGCAGCGGCAAAACCACCGTGCTGGTCAGCCGGGTGGGATACATGGTCTATGAAAAGCAGATTCCCCCGGAGCAGATCCTCACCGTTACCTATACCGTCTCGGCCGCCAGGGATATGAAGGCCCGTTTTTGCCGCAGCTTTGGGCAGGAGATGGGAAACCGGCTGGAGTTTCGCACCATCAACGGTCTGTGCAGCCGGGTGATCCGCACCTATGAACGGCTGCTTGGGCGGCAGGCTTTTTCTTTGCTGGAGGATACCGGGGCCCAGGGGGCCCTTTTGGGAGAACTGTGCCGCAGACAACAAAAGGAGTTCGTGCCGGAAAGCACCGTCAAGGCCTTGCAGACCGCCATCACCTACGCTAAGAACCAGATGCTCACCCGGGAAGAGCTGGAAACGGTGGAGGTGGAGGGGGTGGATTTTCCCGCCCTGTTTCAGGCTTACGATCAAACCCTCCGTCAGCGCCAGCAGATGGACTACGATGATCAGATGGTCTATGCCCGCCAGATCTTGCTGCGGTATCCAGAGGTTTTGGCTTGTTTTCAGGACAAATACCGGTATCTTTCGGTGGATGAGGCCCAGGATACCTCCAAGATCCAGCATGCCATTTTGGATCTTCTGGCTGGGAAAGAGAAAAACATCTTTTTGGTGGGGGATGAAGACCAGAGCATTTATGGCTTTCGTGCGGCCTATCCCCAGGCCTTGACTCAGTTTTCCAAACGATATCAAGGGGCCAAGGTGCTTTATCTGGAGAAAAACTATCGCTCCACTCCGCAGATCGTGGAGACCGCCCAAAACTTTATCCAAAAGAACCGGGACCGGTACCCCAAACATATGGAAGCGGTGCGTCCGGCGGGGCTGGCGGTGGAAAGCATTTCCCTTTCAAATCGAAGGGCACAATATTCCTACCTGATGCAGGTGGCCCAGGATTGCCAGGAGGAGACGGCGGTGCTTTATCGGGACAATGAAAGCGCTTTGCCTCTCATTGACCTGCTGGCCCGGAAGGGGATTTCCTATCGGTGCCGCCAAGTGGACAGCGCCTTTTTCACCAGTCGAGTGGTGCAGGATATCAGCAATATCATTCGTTTTGCCCAGGACCCTCAATCCCCTGCGTTGTTTTTGAATATCTATTATAAATTGGGAGCAGGCATCCGGAAAAAGGACGCTGAGGAGGCGGCAACGCAAAAAGGAAAGGACACCATTTTGGAACGACTGGCGGAAAATCCCCAGGCTTCTGCTTTCACCCGACGCCAGTGCCGGGCCTTGCAGACTCATCTGGATCATATGCTGTTGGAGCCGGGGGACAAAGCAGTGTACCGTATTGTCCGGTTTATGGGATATGGGGAATATTTGCAGCGCCAGGGTATGGAGTCGGGAAAGGCTCAGATTTTAGAATCTTTGGGGGCGATGGAAAAAAGCCCTATGGATCTGCTGCGGCGCTTGGGAGAGCTGGAGAACCTGGTGCGGCAAGGGGGAGAGCCAGATTGTCCCTTTGTGCTTTCTACCATTCATTCCAGCAAAGGCCTGGAATATGACCGGGTGATCCTGATGGATGTGGCCGACGGCATTTTTCCGCGGACAGGCCAGCCGGAACCGGGAGATGAAGAGGCCTGGAAAACCTGGGAAGAGGAACGGCGGCTTTTTTATGTGGCGATGACCCGGGCCAGGAACCGGCTTCAGGTGTTCCGTTTCCGACATCCGGAGATGGAGTCCACATTCAGTCAGGAGATCTTTCCGGTGAAGAAACCTTCCCGGGCTCCTGCTGCTCTCCGGCCTACGGTGAGCAAAAAGCCAGGTACGATGGCCCAGCGTCCCGCAGCCTTGGAAAAAAAGCCGCAGGTTTTGCCTGCTGGAGCAGAACAATATTATGTGAAAGGGGCGGCTTTGAGCCACCGGCGCTTTGGGCCGGGGATCATTGCAGACCGACAGGGAGATCTGGTCACCGTGGCCTTCCAGGATGGCAGTCAACGGACATTCTCTCTGGCCGCCACGCTGGGGCTGGGACAATTTGCACCGGAAAAATAAAAAACGCCTGAAAAGGCGTTTCAGTCTGGGGGAAAACGAATCTGGACAGAGGGGCCGTTTGCCCTTACCCTTATCAATCTGCAAAAAGCCGCGACCTGTGCGTGGCTTTTTGCACTTATCAAGGGGCAAGTGTGCGCCTAAGGCGTGCACGCAGCCCCTTGCAAAAACTCGAAAAAGTGGCAGAGGCCACTTTTTCGAAATGTTAAAAAACGCCTGAAAAGGCGTTTTTTATTTTGTTATGAGGTGAATTATACTATCAAGTGCAACAATTTAGGGAAATAAAAAGAAGTTCATA
>OHAD01001804.1_pt1 | contig 18489 bp, 15 predicted proteins | sample 1577011 | NCBI WGS metagenome assembly OHAD01 (sample SAMEA3541510, study PRJEB24748) | human gut metagenome | biome: human gut; feature: human-associated habitat; material: faeces | place: China | collected 2012 | reverse complement strand
ATTCTTAATTAATATTTATGTATAATTTATAAAAAAATAGAAAAACTTTAAATTTATTTAATTTAGGTCTTTTAATTGTATAGGATTTATGTTATATTAAAATTGTTAATATATTTTATACAAAAAGACAATGGTTATGGAGATTATTATTTTAAGTATTGGAGGCAAAAAAATGGAAGATAAGGAATTAGCACTCCTAATTTTACAGAATTTAAACTTATTTGACAATCTTATCAAAAATATTGCAGGTACAGGAACTAAGAAAATACAGAAGTTAACTTCTAAGCAGTTTTTTACACTAGAGCAAGTTAAGAAATATGATAAGATTGAATTAAAGAATCTAAGTAAGGACCTGTATGTATCAACATCAAGCCTATGTATTCTTTTAAATAAGATGGTAGAACTAGGATATGTCTTTAGAGAAGAGGATGAAAAAGATAGAAGAAATACATTCTATGGTCTAACTGAAGAAGGTAAAGAAGTACTTAAGAGCGAAGAAGATAGAATAGCTACATCAATAGCTAATAATATGTCTAGCTTTGATGAAAAGTTTAAGAAGAGTCTAGAAAAGAGCTTGTCAGTTCTATTTAAGGCGACTGAAAAACTTTATTAATTCTTAAGAATCTTTATCTAAAGATTGCATCTAAATTAATAATATGTGATAATAAAAATACGTGTACATTTGTGCACGTATTTTTATTATCACATTTATTTATATTTTTATTTTCATAGATATTTTGGATACTTATTTATATATTTATATCTTTCTTCCCTATTTAGCTTTAGTAGTTGATAGCATCATCAAGTACTTTACCTATAGATTCATTGATTACTAGGTCGGCTCTTGAGTCTAACTGTGTACTTGACTTGTTTATAAGTACAATGTGGTCTCCCTTAAAATAGTCCAAAAATCCAGCTGCTGGGTAAACTACAAGTGAAGTTCCTCCAACTATAAGCAGGTCAGCCTTGGATATAGAGTTGATTGCTCCAGATATAGTTTTGTCGTCTAGTGACTCTTCGTATAGGACTACATCTGGCTTGACTATAGAACCACACTTTTTGCAGCGTGGTACAGGATCTCCTAGGTCTAAGAATTCATCAAGATTGTATTTTGCCTTACATGAGGTACAGGTATTGTGGTTGATATTTCCATGTAGGTCAAATACCCTAGTATTACCTGCAAGTTGGTGGAGGCCATCTATATTTTGAGTTACTATTGAGTCCAACTTACCCATTTTTTCCAGTTTTGCTAGGGCAAGGTGGGCCTTGTTTGGCTTTGCATCCTTATATATCATATTGGACTTGTAAAAAGAGAAAAAATCCTCTGTATACCTAACAAAAAAAGTATGTGAAACTAGTTGTTCGGGTGAAAACTGCCTGTTTAATTTTTTTGAAAATAGCCCATTGGAACTCCTAAAATCTGGTATATTAGATTCCGTAGATACACCTGCACCACCAAAGAATACAATCCTTTTTGCATTTTTTATGTAGTCCCTTAGTTTGCTTATATTTTCATTATACGTCAATGTTTTTTCTTCATTTGTCATATTAGACCTCCTTGTGTTAAGAGAATTATAAGTGATATAACTTGATATAGTTGATTTAAATGCCACAATTAAATTATACCACAGAGATTATTTGATTGCTTGCTAGATGAAAAGAATACTGGTAGATTGTAGACAAAATAATATTAGTCACGTGTATTCTTGTAACTTTTTTGTAATTTTTGACCATAATTATTTACATAGCTGTAATTATTTGTTATAATAGAGTATATTTTGGAATGAAGGATAGATTAAAGTCAGTAGGTATTTTTTTAAATCTTACTGTTTATTGAATAGTATTGGAGGTAATATTAATTGAAAACTAAGATGTTTTTGTCTGCCCTAGCTCTTATACCTGCCCTTGGTATGAATGCAAATGCTGAGGCTAGTGTTGGACACATAAATTTTGAATTTGTAAATATAAGAACTAATCCCAGCATGGATGATAGGGTAAGTTTTGTACTAAAGAGGGGTGCAGAAGTCACTATATTAGAAGAAAAAGATGGATGGTCACATATAAAAAGTGGAAACCATGAAGGTTGGGTACAGTCTAATTCTATTATCAAGGGTGAGGATAATAACAATGTAAAACTAAACTCTAACGTTGGTAGTCAGAAGATGATCAACAATCCTACGCTAAATCTTAGACAGGGTGCGACAACATCAAGTAAAATTATTGCCGTACTTAAAAAAGGAGATATAGTAAGATTATTAGAAGATAGGGTAGGTTGGTGTAAGGTTGATTTTAATGGTAAGGTTGGATACTTATCAAGTAGATACTTATCTGATGTAAATGCCAACACTTCAAGTATACCAGCAAAGACTATAATGACAGTAACATCAAACCAGTTAAATGTCAGAAGAGAAGCTAAGGCAACTAGTGCTAAATTGATGACAATATATAAGGGAGATGAAGTGGTATTTGAAGCCAACACTAATGGTTGGGCAAAGATTACTAAGGATGGTAAGACAGGCTATGTATCTTCTTACTACCTAAAGGATACAGGTAAGACACAAGAAGCTCCTAAGGATGAAATAAATGAGGCTGAAACAAAACCTAGTATAGACCCTAACATTGCAAATAGGAACTCAAATGATGAAATACAGGGTGGAGTAAGTTACCAGGACATGAATATGAGTCTTAATGACCATGTTAATATGCAGATGTCAAATGCACTAAATGTATCGAATGCTCCAGGTTGGCCTAGGGCTACTAAAGAGGAACTTACATACCTGATGGATCCTAATAATTTCACTGACAGCACAGGTATGATGCAGTTTGTAAGGTTGGATAGATTTTCAAATTGCATAAGTGTTGACCAGTTAAACAGTTATATTAACAGGTATTGTCCAGTTGGTAATCCATTCCATAATCAGGGGCAGGCATTTATAAATGCGGCTAAGAAGAACAACATAGATGTAATCTATCTTGTTGCCCATTCATTTATAGAAACAGGAAGAGGTACTTCAAAGCTTGCACGTGGTAATGTAGTAAATGGAAAGACTGTCTATAACTTCTTTGGTATTGGTGCAGTCGATGGTAATGCCTTTGCAGGAGGTACTGCTACAGCCTACAAGAATGGTTGGACAAGTGTTGCTGCAGGTATTGATGGTGCAGCTACATGGATATCTAATAGGTATATACATAGCGGCAAGTATGACCAGAATACACTTTACAAGATGAAGTGGTCTACTACATCTATTTATCACCAGTATGCAACAGCTATACAGTGGCCTTCACATATAGGTAGGGTCATGTCTGAGATAGCATCCTACTCAAATTCTACTCATAATCTAGCCTACCAAGTTCCTAGATATAAGTAGTTAATAAAAATTTAAAAGACATCAACCCCCACATAAGCTAAATACTTGTGTGGGGTATTTAAATTTAAGATATAATTTACAAACAGATTGGATATTATTTATGAAAAAATGGTATAATATTCTTTAGAGTATTTATGAAAGGATCAAGTATTATGAAGAGAGTAATGTCTTATTATGGCAAACATATATTATCAATACTGCTTTTGGTTGCTATATTAGTTGTACAGGTCAAGTTTGAATTGATGCTACCCAAGTACACTTCTGATATTGTAAATGTAGGAATCCAGCAGGGAGGACTAAAAGAGTCTACACCAAGAGTAATAGATGAGAAAACATATGGTGTCTTACTTTCCATAACAAAAGTAGGATACAAGGGCAAGATTGCTAGTTCATATGAGAGATGGGAACCTGAGAGCGATAGTCAGGAAAACAAAAAAATTAGGCAAGAAAATGAGAATTCCAAGATGATATCTTCAAAGTATGAGGATACAAACTACTATGTATTAAAAGACAAGTTGACTAAAAGTGACTATCTTAAGTTGGATAAATACATGGCGGATTCATTGACTAAAATGGCTATATACCTATCAAATAAGGATATTGAGGCAGGTAAGAAACCGAGAATGGAACTGGCTTCAGATACAGGTCTAACTGAACAAGTCAAAAAACAAATATCGGTAAGAATGGTCAAAGAATTGTATAAGACTTATGGAGTGAATGTAGATAAGATACAAAAAGCATATATGTGGTCAACAGCTAGGTGGATGTTGTTTATAGCACTTCTTGGTGGAATTGCATCAATAGGAGTTAGCTTTATATCGTCTAGGGTCTCTACAAAAATAGCTAGGAACCTTAGAAGGGACTCATATTCAAAGGTGCTTAAGTTTTCACAGTATGAAATGAACAGATTTTCTAGTGCATCATTGATTTCAAGGTGCACAAATGATATACAACAGATTCAACAATCTTCTGTAATGGCACTAAGATTTATATTTTATGGTCCTATAATGGCTATAGGCGCATTTAGCAGCATATTGAAACTCAATGTTTCTATGATATGGATAATCGTACTTGCAATACTTGTAACATTGGTTAGTATAGCGGTAGTCATGTATATAGCTATGCCAAGGTTTAAGATTGTACAGTCTATTGTTGACAAGTTAAACCTAGTATCTATGGAATTTATATCAGGTATAGAGGTCAACAGGGTATTTGGTACTGCCAAATATGAAGAAGAACGATTTGACAAGGTAAATACTGAACTTACAGGAATATACCTATTTATATCAAGGCTTATGTCAATAATGCAGCCTATGTTGATGTTTATAATGAACGGGGCAACTCTATTGATTATATGGTTTGGCGCCAAGGCTATAGAATCAGGTAATCTACAGGTTGGTGATATGATGGCATTTATCCAGTATGCTATGCAGATTATAATGGCATTTTTATTTATATCTATGATGTCTATTATAGTGCCAAGGGCCATGATATCTGCCAATAGGATAGGTGAGGTATTGGACTGCGAGATACTTATTAAAGACGAAGGTAGGGTAAATAAGTTCAATAAAGAAGGCAGCATAGAATTTAAGGATGTAAGTTTTAGGTATGAAGGGGCAGAAGAGGATATAATAAGCGATATTAGTTTCTCAATACCTAAGGGCAATACCCTAGCAATTATAGGGTCAACTGGTTCTGGCAAATCTACAATTGTAAAGCTTATACCTAGGTTCTTGGAGGCTACATCAGGAAATATTCTTGTAGATGGTGTTGATGTGAGGAATATGCCTCTTAAGGTGCTTAGAACAAAGATATCTCTTGTAAACCAAAAGGCAACCCTATTTTCAGGTACTATTGGGTCTAATATAGGATATGCCAATCCTGCATTTGATCATTTTGCAATTAAACAAGCTGCAGAGATATCACAGTCAATGGAGTTTATCCAGTCTAAGAAAGACAGCTTTGATTCTAAGGTAGAGCAGGCTGGTGCAAACCTATCAGGTGGTCAAAAGCAGAGGATATCTATTGCAAGGGCTATAGCAAGAGACCCAGAAATTATTGTATTTGACGACTCCTTCTCAGCCCTTGACTCAAAGACCGACAGGATGCTTCGTAGGAGTATAAAAGAAAAATTATCTGACAAGACTATAATAGTAGTTGCTCAGAGGATAAATACTATTATGGATGCAGATGAAATATTGGTAATTGAAAATGGTAAGATAGCAGGTAGGGGTAGGCATAAGGACCTTCTAAGAACTTGCGAGGTATACTATGAAATAGCAAAATCACAGATGACAGAGGAGGAGTTGAACAATGAAATCAGCGAGTAAGAAAAACAAGTCTTCCAAAAAATCATTTATGGCTACACTAAAAAGATTGTCCAGCTACCTAGCAGATGAGAAATTAAAGATACTTATAGTATTTGTGTTTGCTATATTATCTACTATATTTGCTATAGTTGGACCAAAGATAATGGGTAATGCAACAACTGAGATATTTAAGGGGATGATGAGAAAGGTACAAAATCCTCAGGATGGAATAGATTTTTACAAGGTAGGCATGATAGTATTTACCTTGATAATCCTGTACACACTTAGCTCACTATTCTCTTATATTCAATCATATATAATGTCTGGTGTATCACAGAGGGTAACCTACAATCTTAGAAAGGATATATCAGAGAAGTTCAATAGGCTACCTATAAGCTATTACGATACAAATTCTAAGGGTGACATAATATCTAGGGTTACAAATGATGTAGATACACTTAGTACAACACTTAACCAATCATTGATGCAGCTAGTGACATCCTTGATAACTGTAGTTGGTGTATTTGTGATGATGGTGTCTATAAACCTAGTTATGAGTTTGGTATCCTTGGTTGTTTTACCTATAACTGTCTTGGTGCTTGGCCTTGTAATCAAAAATTCACAGAAGTACTTTAAAGACCAGCAAAAACACTTAGGTAAGATAAATGGAAAGATAGAAGAATCATTCTCTGGCCAAGAAGTAATAAGAGGCTATATGGGAGAAAAATATGAAATAACTGAGTTTAACAGGATTAACAATAAGCTATATGAAAGTGGTTGGAAGTCTCAATTTTTATCTTCAGTTATGATGCCCATAATGATGTTTGTAGGCAATCTGGGCTATGCAATAGTAGCTATCTTCGGTGGCTATATGGCTATAAATGGAAATATTCAAGTTGGTGATATACAGGCATTTATACAATATATGAGGACTTTCACCCAACCTCTTAACCAGTTAGCCCAGGTTATGAACCTACTTCAGTCTACAGTCGCTGCAGCTGACAGGATATTTGAGTTTCTTGATGAAGAAGAGGTAGATTTAAGTAAGAAGGATATAATAGATGAAAAGTCTTTCAAGGGTGCTATAGACTTTGACCACGTTAGGTTTGGATATGAAGAAAATAAGATTATTATAAATGATTTTAATCTACACGTTAGCCCAGGACAAAAGGTTGCTATTGTAGGACCGACTGGTGCTGGTAAGACTACACTTGTCAAACTACTTATGAGGTTTTATCAGGCAAATTCGGGGACTATAAGAATTGATGGTAAGGACATCAACGAACTAGACTTTGAAAGTTATAGGTCCAAGTTTGCCATGGTTCTTCAGGATGCCTGGCTGTTTACAGGCTCTATAAAAGACAACCTAAGGTATGGTAAGTTAGATGCCAGTGATGAAGAGGTTAAAAGGGCTGCAAAGTCTGCCTATGTCCATAGGTTTATAATGACCCAGCCTCATGGTTATGACACTATGTTGACTGCGGATTCAAGCAATATCTCTCAGGGACAAAAACAGCTTATGACAATAGCAAGGGCCATACTTTCTGATCCTAGGGTACTAATCTTGGATGAGGCGACAAGTTCTGTAGATACACGTACTGAGCAGATGATACAAAAGGCCATGGATAACCTGGTAGTCAACAGGACTAGTTTTATAATAGCCCATAGACTTTCAACAATAAGAAACGCAGACTTGATACTAGTTATGAATGAAGGAGATATAGTCGAGCAAGGCAATCATGAAGAGCTGATGAAACTAGATGGATTTTATAGCAAACTATACAGGTCGCAGTATGAGGGGGAAACTGATTAAAAATGAAATTTGATTGGAACAAAAAATATACGACTATTGCACTGTATTCAGTGATAGTAATTGCATCTGGTATCATGCTATATCTTGGACTTACTAAGTTTACTAAGTTGAGTGAGCTATTTAATACCTTTATAGCTATAATAAGACCCTTTATTATAGGATTTTCTTTGGCTTACTTATTCAATTTTATGTTGGCTTTTTATGAGGATAAGATAATATTGAATATAGCCAAGAAGGGAATTAGCCATAGAAAAATGAGGACCCTATCACTATTGATGACTTATTTTACTGTTTGTATCTTGGTATACTTGTTTATAGAGTTCATATTGCCAGAGGTTGCAGCCAGTTTATCATCTATAATAACTGACTTTCCGAGAATAGTGAATAAACTATACCTATATACAGATTCTCTTATAAGCAGTATAGAAATATCAGGACCTGCAAAGGAATTTGTAACGGCTAAGATAGAGGAAATAGGAAAGCAATTGATGGAATTTGCTACCAACCTTATGCCTTATCTCGCAAACACACTTTTAATGGTGCTTAAGAGTATATGGAACCTAGTTTTAGGTATAATTATATCTGTATATGTCTTGGCTGATAAGGAAAGCTTCTACGCTATGTGTAAGAAGTTTATAAGAGCTGTATTTTCAACTAGTGCTGGTGACTATATCCTATATGTGACAGATCTTTCAAATGATATGTTTGGTAAGTTTATAGTTGGTAAGATAATTGACTCTACAATTATAGGTGCAATAGCCTTTATAGTTTTATATATTGTTAAGATGCCTTATCTTATACTTATTACATTTATAATAGGTGTTACAAATATAATTCCATTTTTTGGTCCTTTTATAGGAGCTGTGCCATCTATTATACTTGTCCTATTTGTAAGTCCTATTAAGGCTTTATGGTTAACAATTATAATATTTATCATCCAACAGCTTGATGGTAATGTTATAGGTCCGAAGATACTAGGTGGATCTCTAGGTATATCATCATTCTGGATACTATTTTCATTGCTACTAGCAGGCAAGTTCTTTGGACTAATTGGTATGGTATTGGGTGTGCCTCTTTTTGCAGTTATACATACTCTTGCAGGAGAGACTATAAATGACAAGCTAGTAAAGAAGGGACTACCTACATCCAAAGAAGAATATAAGTAAAAAGAAAAATCTCTCTAGGGGTGTATTATGATTAATAAGTATATAGATTTAATAAAAAATAATATTTTGTTTGAAAATTTTGATCTAGGTGACCTAGCAGAATTTCTCGATTTAATAGGTGCAAAAACTATAGCAATTAGCAAGGGACAAAATTTATTTGAAGAGGGACATATTTATGAGAATATGTGCTTTCTCTTGGAGGGTGAGATAGTGCTTTCTAAGAGTGACGAAAGTGGAAATAGAAATATAATAGATAAGATAAGTCCTGGCCAGATATTTGCAGAGGTATTTTCCATGACATCCAATAAGGTGTGCCCTGTCACAGCCACTGCTGAGAAAAAGTCATTATTGATGACTATAAATACAGATAGGTTGCTAAGGCCAGATTTTGATCTTGGAGAAAAGTTTACAAGTGAACAGGCTACAATTATTTCTTGTCTTATAAAGACATTTGCGGATAAGAACCTAATCCTGCTAAACAAAATAGAAATACTTTCTAGGAGGAATACTAGGGACAAGATACTTCATTTTCTAGAAAAGGAGAGTATGAAATCAGGTAATATTTTCTTTGAAATTCCTTATTCGAGAAAGGATATGGCAGATTTTTTAGGTGTTGATAGGTCGGCCCTTTCAAGAGAGCTTAGTAGGTTAAGAGAAGAAGGAATTATCGATTTTGAAAAATCAACTTTTAAGTTTTTATAATATATAAATTTGTTATGTAATGATATATTTTCTTATACATTCTGTTTTAAGCATATATTATTGGGGCATATTATATAATAGTATATGTGGTATTAGGAGGATTGTACGATGGAAAAATTAGCGACATTTGCTGGTGGCTGCTTTTGGTGCATGGTTAAACCATTCACTAGTTATGAAGGAGTCCTAGATTTAAAGGTTGGATATACCGGCGGCCAGACAGATAATCCTACTTACAAGGAAGTTTGTAGTGGAAAGACAGGTCATTTTGAAGCCGTTCAGATTAGATATGATGATAGAATTACATACGAAGAAATACTTGAGGTTTTTTGGAGACAGATAGATCCCTTTAATCCAGCAGGACAATTTGCCGATATTGGAAGTCAGTACCATACTGCTATTTTCTACCATGATGAAGATCAAAAGAGGATTGCTACTTATTACAAGGATAAATTAGAGAGAGAGTCTGATAAGAAGGTCTTCACTAAGATAATTCCGGCTGAAAAGTTCTATCCTGCAGAAGATAATCATCAGGACTACTATAAGACTCAGTCTAGGCATTATGAAATGTACTATAGGAATTCAGGAAGACATAATTTTTTAAAGGCCTACTGGGATAGGAACAATGATCTTAGGGAGGAAAGAAGGGATATCTTATCTGATATATCTTTTGAAGTTACCCAAAATGATATGACTGAAGTACCTTTTGAAAATGAATACTACGATAATTTTGACAAGGGTATATATGTCGATATAGTCGATGGACAGCCATTATTTTCTTCAAGCGACAAGTTTGATTCAGGCTGTGGTTGGCCAGCATTTTCTAAGCCAATAAAAGATACGTCTATCCATAAGAGGGCTGACTATTCATTTGGTATGAGTAGGACTGAGGTTAGGAGTTTGAAGGCTAACTCTCATCTAGGTCATGTATTTGAAGATGGTCCAGACTCATTGGGAGGCAATAGGTATTGTATCAATTCAGCAGCCCTAAAGTTTATACCACTTGAAAAGATGGAAGAACTAGGATACGGTGAATATATCAAATATGTTAAGTAGAAAATATACAAAGTAGATATAAGTATAAAATTTTAATAAATATTTTAGGCACCTTGAATTAGGTGCCTTTGTAACGTTTTGATATTGAGGTTTTTTGAGATTTGGGTTATAGTATATCTTGTGATGATGGAGGTAGATATGAGTTATTACGATAATAAATGGTTTAAAAATTTTAAAACAAAACTTGTAGCTTGCAATACTTATGATAATTCTGAACTACTGGAATTAGAGTTTGAAGATACGATATTTTTCCCAGGGGGCGGCGGCCAACCCATGGACAGGGGATTTATCAGCCTAGTCAGTGGTGGGGAAGTAAAGCATAGATACAAGCTTGAAGATATTCGTGAGGTTGATAATAGAATTAAACATATAGTATCTAGGGATCAAGTACTATCATCAGATAAGATATCATCAGACAAAATATCATCAGACAAAATATCATCAGACAAAATATCATCAGACGAGGTATCATTAGATAAGATATCATCAGGTGATATAGTATGTCTTATGGAGCTTGATTGGGACCACAGGATTGATGGTATGCAGCAACATACAGGTCAGCATCTCTTATCAGGATGTTTCTATAAATTGTTTAAGGCCAATACTAAGGGTCTTCATATAGGTAAAGATGTATCTCAGCTAGATATTGATGGTGAATTTACGGACGAAATGGTTAAAAAGCTTGAAGACTATGCTAATGACCAGATTTCAAGGGCTATAAATATCAAAAATTATGTCTTAAAAGAGAGTGACAGTCTAGAAACTAGAAGGCCTCTTCCAAGTACAGATGGTGATATTAGGATTCTTGAAATTGAGGACCTGGATATTAATGCCTGTTGTGGTCTTCATCTAGACAACACTAGGGACATCACCATGATAAAGATAAAAAGGTACTACAAGCACAAGTCTGGAACTAGGTTTGAATACTTAGCTGGAAAAAGGGCTGTAGATTACTTGTTAAAAAGGGATCGAATTTTCGATTCTGTCCTTAATAAGTACAGTGCAGGAGAAGACAATATTATAAAGAGTTTGGAAAATATAGAAAAGAAAAAGGATGATTACTATAATAGATCAGCTTATCTATTAAATGAGCTAATCAAAAAAGATATGGAGATATACTTATCTTCTGCTAAGTCAAATGCCAAGGGATTAAAGGTTATTATAAGTAAATTTGATAATGAAGAGACATGGTATTTGGATAGTCTTGCAAAGCACCTAGTAGAGAGTGGACCTCTTGTTCTAATCTTTGCAAATAAAAAGCAAGGCAAATACATGATAAACTTTATGGCAAGTAAGACTACAATATCAGAACACACCTATATAGATTTAGGTAAATTATTTAAGAGTTTAGCCAATGAGTATCCATTAAAGGGTGGTGGATCTAAGTTTTCAGCGTCTGGAGTATATGATTCTGAAAAAAATATTGACATATTGTTAGATAATGTATATGATTTATATATTGGAGTTTTATAGGAATTTATTGGAGGTAAAAATGTCAATTTCAGGATTGATTATACTTTTGGTGTTGTTGGTACTTGCACTATATAGTATATTAACAAGTAAGGGTCTTAAGAGACATATGATTAAGAATACAGCTACAGCCTATGCGATTTTGCTAGGACTACTTGCTGTAACGAGGATAAACAGGTGTGATATTATAGCTGTTTACATAGGCCTATTGACGGTAGCTATTGCTGTAGGGTCTATATACTTTTACAAGAAGGATTACAGAAAATCCAGCATATTGTTGGTTTTGGCCTTGGTGATTGGTACATTAGGAGCCTACCTATCATATTTAGACTAAGCAAGTAGTGACCGTGGGATATATCCTGCGGTTTTTTTTGTAGACATTTTATAGCTTTTTTTTGGACAGATTTTATAGTTCTTACTTGGATACAGAAAAGGCCGCCCTTATTTGAGCGACCTTAATTTATCGTATTGATTTTAACAAAATGCTAATGGATTCTATTATAGGTTTCTATTGTCCTTTAGTATAACGTCGTGAGCTCCACCCTCTATGATTGAAGTAGAAGATACAACTGTTAGCTTGGCCTTGTCCTGTAGTTCAGGAATTGAAAGGGCACCGCAGTTACACATAGTTGATCTTACCTTAGCAAGAGTCATGTTTACATTGTCTTTTAATGAACCAGCATATGGAACGTAAGAGTCTACACCTTCTTCAAATGACAGCTTCTTGTCTCCACCTAGGTCATATCTCTGCCAGTTTCTAGCCCTAGCAGAACCTTCACCCCAGTATTCCTTCATGTAAACGCCGTTTATATTTACCTTGTTTGTTGGAGATTCATCAAATCTTGAGAAGTATCTACCAAGCATTACAAAGTCTGATCCCATAGCTAGTGCAAGTGTGATGTGGTGGTCATATACGATACCACCATCTGAGCAGATTGGAATATATATACCAGTTTCTTCAAAATATTCATCTCTAGCCTTGGCAACATCAATTACTGAAGTAGCCTGACCACGTCCGATACCCTTTTGTTCTCTAGTGATACATATTGATCCACCACCGATACCGATCTTTATAAAGTCAGCACCAGCATCAGCAAGGAATCTGAATCCCTCTCTGTCAACTACGTTACCAGCACCTATCTTTACAGTGTCACCGTACTTTTCTCTAACCCACGCTATAGTTCTTGACTGCCATTCTGAGTAGCCTTCAGATGAATCTATGCATAGTATGTCAACACCAGCCTCTAGTAGGGCAGGAATACGCTCTTCGTAGTCTCTAGTGTTGATACCAGCACCTACAACGTATCTCTTTTTAGCGTCGTGTAGTTCAAGTGGGTTTTCCTTGTGTGAATCATAGTCTTTTCTAAATACCATATATACTAGCTTGCCATCTTCGTCTAGTACTGGTAGAGAATTTAACTTGTTGTCCCAGATTATGTTGTTGGCTTCTTTAAGAGTAACATTTTTATCTGCGTATACAATTTTTTCTATTGGTGTCATAAAATCACGAACTTTAGTATCACGTGACATTCTGCTGACTCTGTAGTCACGGCTTGCTACTATTCCCAATAATTTACCTTTTGCAGTACCATCATCTGTTATGGCAACAGTAGAGTGGCCAGTCTTTTTCTTTAGGTCAAGTATATCTGCTAGTGTGTGGTCTGGAGTAAGGTTTGAGTCAGATATTACAAACCCTGCCTTGTGAGACTTTACTTTTGCTACCATTGCAGCCTGATTTTCTATAGTCTGTGATCCGTATATGAATGAGATACCACCTTCTTTTGCTAGAGCAACAGCCATATTGTCATCAGATACTGACTGCATGACAGCTGAAACTAGAGGTATATTCATCTTTAAAGCTGGTTCTTCTCCTTTTTTGAATTTAACAACTGGTGTAACAAGGCTAACATTAGCTGGTATGCACTCAGCTGATGAATAACCTGGTACTAATAAATACTCACTGAAAGTTCTTGATGGAGTATCAAAGTAAAAAGCCATTAATAATCATCTCCTTTATATTATTTTTTCCAAACATTATGATAAAATTCTTAACTGAATGTTTATATATAAAGAGATTTTAACACTATTAAAACAAAAAGTCTAGGAAAATATCTAAAGAAAACTGAATTTTAGTGAATTTTTATATAATAGTGATTTATCTTGGGAGAACTTGCAAGACCTAAATTGCAAAACTTGTAAATTTGCTATATAATATAGAAGTAAATCCTATAATTTATTAAACTTATTTATAGGTGTTTAATTGACACTTTGTTTAAGAAATTGAAATGGATTTATAGCGTTAGTATAATCAAAATAACCAAATAAAATTCGGGAGGAATATATGAACTTTTTTATCGACACAGCCAATATTGATGAAATAAAGGAAGCAAATGATCTAGGTGTAATCTGCGGTGTAACTACAAACCCATCGCTTATAGCCAAAGAAGGTAGAGATTTTGCAGAGGTAGTAAATGAAATAACTACTATAGTTGATGGGCCTATCAGTGCTGAGGTACTAAGTATGGACCATGAAGGTATGATAAAAGAAGGCGAAAAGCTTGCTAAGATCCACGAAAACATAGTTATAAAGATACCTATGTGTGCAGAAGGTCTAAAGGCAGTAAAGGCACTTAGCGACAAGGGCATAAGAACAAATGTAACTCTTATATTCTCAGCTAATCAGGCACTTCTTGCAGCTAGGGCTGGAGCGTCATATGTGAGTCCTTTTGTTGGTAGATTAGATGACATATCATTTGATGGCCTAGGACTTATAGCTGACATCAAGCAGATATTTGAAGTTAACTTTATAGAAACAGAAATAATAGTTGCAAGTGTTAGAAATCCAATCCATGTACTAGAGTCTGCAAAGCTAGGAGCAGACATAGCTACAGTGCCATATAAGGTAATAATGCAGATGATCAACCATCCACTTACAGACAGGGGTATAGAAAATTTTATAAAGGATGCTGAGAAGGCAAAATTAACAATATAGTAGATAGTAGGGATTATTCCCATAGGAGAAAGAAATGGACAAGTTATTAAGTTTACAAAATGGTACAGATGTTAGAGGGGTAGCCTATAAGGATGAAAACTCTGAATTGGATATAACTCTTACTAAGGAAGATGTAGAAATAATAGCCAAGGCTTTTGCTACTTGGATTACTGACAAGGAAAAGAAGTCTGACATAAGGATTGCATTAGGTATGGATTCAAGGGTCACAGGCCCTGAATTTAGACAGGTTGCAGGTGATGCCTTGAGGTCTATAGGCGTATATCTAGTAGATTGCGGTCTTGCAACTACACCATCTATGTTTATGACTACTGTAATGGAAGATTACAAGTGCGATGGTGCTATAATGTTTACAGCAAGTCATATGCCATATATATATAATGGAATGAAGATGTTTACTGAGGATGGATGCCTAGACAAGCAGGACCTAAAGGATGTCTTGGATATAGCTGTATCTAAGAATATCATGAAGGGGCTAGAATATGCTGGTTACGAAACTAGAGACCTATTAGAGGACTATTCAAGGGTCCTTGTAGATAAGATAATAAAAGGTGTGGACTCTAAGATAAACCATGATAAGCCACTTGCTGGTATGAAGATCATAGTAGATGCCGGAAATGGTGCAGGTGGATTTTTTGCTGAAAAGGTCCTTGCTAGACTTGGTGCAGATACAGAGGGAAGTCAGTTCCTAGAGCCAGATGGAATGTTCCCTAATCATATACCTAACCCTGAAAACAGGGAAGCTATGAAGTCTATATCTCAGGCTACTGTAAATGTAGGTGCTGACCTTGGTATTATATTTGATACCGATGTAGACAGGGCAGCTATAGTAGGTCCAGATGGAAAATCTATAAATAAAAACGCCTTGATAGCCTTGATTGCATCGATCCTACTAGAAGAAGAGGCTGGGGCTACAATAGTAACAGATTCTGTAACTTCTAAGGGCCTTGCTGAATTTATAGAAAAAAGAGGTGGGGTTCACCATAGGTTTAAGAGGGGTTACAAGAATGTAATCAACGAATCAGTAAGACTAAACAAGGAAGGTATATCATCACCACTTGCTATAGAGACATCAGGTCATGCAGCACTTAGGGAGAATTATTTCTTGGATGATGGAGCTTATTTAATAGCCAAGATATTGATGAAGGCTGCCCAGATGCATGAGAAGGGTCAGAGTGTTGCAGATATCATATCCGACCTAAAAGAAGCAAAGGAATCTTCAGAATACAGGATTAAGATCAAGGAAGAGGATTTTAAGGCCTATGCTGCTAAAGTAATAGAAGACTTAAAGGAATTTGCAAAATCTAGTGACTCATGGTCTGAGGTAGAGAAAAACTTTGAAGGTGTAAGAGTTGATTCTGCATATCCAGATGAAAATGGTTGGTTCTTGTTAAGGGCATCCCTACACGAGCCACTATTAGTTCTTAACTTAGAGTCAGATGTTGACAGTGGATGTAACAAAATGTATTCTAAAATAGAGAACTTCTTAAAGGAATACAATCTAGATTTATAAAATTAATATGTAGTGAAAGTCTCAAGATGGTTGATTTCAACTGTTTTGGGACTTTTTTTGTTTTTATAATAATATTATTACAGCTTGTAACTATAGTAACAGACCTGTAATGCTAGATAACACCCCTGTAACGTTTTTTATGTATATATTGTGGTATATTATAAATATAGAAAGACATAAATAAGACATAAATATTAATTATATAAATTTGAGAAGGGGTGTGATCTTATGAAGAAGAGAATAGTTTTAGCGATGGTAGTGATGATGGGTATATTTGCAGTCAGCCCCCTAAGCGATGCAGTAAATAGGCAACAAGAAGATATGATGTATGCAAGGCCAGCAAAGCAGGATGTGGTAGCTGATAGCGATGATACAGTTATAGATAATGAGTCACCTGTTTCAGACAAGAAGAAGGAAGACATAGTTGAGGCAGATACAAGCCTAAAGTCAAATCAGATGCAGGATGTAAACAAGGTTAGGAATCAAGATAGAGTTATAAACAAGGTTGAAGTAAATAAATCTGAAAAGACTCTTGCTAATAATGTAACAGTAAATAAATCTGAAAAGACTCTTGCTAATAATGTAGCAGAAAATAAAACAAATAAGATAGGTGATTTAACAAGTCAAGAAGCTCCTAAGGCTAACAAGTCATTAAACAGGGAAGAGGCCTTAAATGTACTAAAGAACCAGGGAACAAACCTAGACTACTCATATATGGGCGATGAAAAAGACTACTCAGTGCTAAAGGAAAAAGGACATGAAGGCTATGTGTTCCTACCTAATACAAACACTGATATGGGCTTATTTGTAGACAAGAATACAAAAGAAGTATACTACTTCCATCCATCAGGTTATATTGACCAGTATTAGTAGTAAGTACAAGCTTACTTGGACAGGTATTTAAAGAGGCAAGCAGTTGGTCCAAATATAGGTTGTTTATAAAATTCAATTTAAATGTGCGAAGTAATATAGGCACTTAAGAAGGTTATGCATTTGATTTCAAAAGAAATTTTGCATAACCTTTTTATTTATGTATTAAAATGCTTCTCTAATTTATATACTAAATTTATCTTATATCTGTGTTAGGTTATCTAAAAAGTATTCAAATAATATACCGTCGTTTCTGTCAAAGTCGCCGCTTTCTACTGTATAGTTTACAGATTTGTAGATAAAATCGACAGCAGCACTGACACATTTTTCTAGTTCAAAGCCTCTTGTTATAAGGGCAGATACTATGGATGTAAATATATCTCCTGTACCACTGAAACTAACTCTATTGAAAGGGACTCCTATCTTTGATATTGAATCCTGTCTACGATCATAGCATATATTGTATATTGAGTCTTTTTCTTCAAAGCCTGTGATAATGACATAAGAAGGACCAGTCTTGGAAAGGTCTCTGCACAGTTCAAGTAGGTCTTCTTCCTTGTAGTCAAAATTGTCTATTTTGCGACCTGACAATAGGTTGGCTTCGGTGATATTTGGTGTTATCAAATCCGCCATTGTGACCAACTCTCTCATTTCTACGACATCTTCATCTGTGAAAATTGGAAACATCTTTCCGTTATCCGCCAATACAGGGTCTACAATTACAAATGAATCTGGGTTATTCTTAATTAAATTTTCTACTAGTTTAATCTGCCTTGATGAACCCAAAAATCCTGAATAAATAGTATCGAAATTGGCCCTTAATTCCTGCCATATATCTATGTATTCTTCTATGGAATCAGTCAAGTCTACAAAGCTGAATTTAGGATAGCCTGTTTGACTAGACAGAACGGATGTAGGTAGGGGACAACACTGACACTTAAGTGCTGATATTATTGGTATAGCTACTGTTAGAGAACATTTTCCAAGTCCGGAAATATCGTTTATACAGGCTATTTTCTTTTGCTTAGACATTTGTAAATCCTCCGTAAATACTTGTAATTCTTATATATTGTTAAGTTTTGGTGAAATTGTTGAACAATATCAAGAATTTACAATAATAGTTCTTCTTGTATATTATTATATATCAATATTACACAATTAATCAAGTTACCGGCTAAAAGTGGAGAATTATTATTAAAAATAAAAATTAAATTT
>OHAD01001803.1_pt1 | contig 18502 bp, 22 predicted proteins | sample 1577011 | NCBI WGS metagenome assembly OHAD01 (sample SAMEA3541510, study PRJEB24748) | human gut metagenome | biome: human gut; feature: human-associated habitat; material: faeces | place: China | collected 2012 | reverse complement strand
ACTTTGCCATAAAATTTAATTTTAATATCGCTATTTAACTTGCTACAAGTCTATTCCAGGATTCCCAAGTGGTCGGGGTGTAGTTTATGTTTCTTCGAAAATAAATAGCTTTATCACTCCAATCGGTCGAAATGGCAAATTGCGTGATCCAAGCGGTCGAACTATTTCCAAGGTTGTTGGATGTGTTAAAGGTTATTATGATCCAATAGCCCTCAAACGGAAGATTCAAGCCCGTTTTGCCCGTTTTGTAGATTCCGTTTGCTAGCATATAATTAACATTAGTGTAATATTGATATCTCGATTGAAAAGCAGCGCAAAAGCTATTTTCGCTACCACTTTCTTTTAGATGAGTGGAAGCCTCGCTATTTAACTTAGTAACCGCATTCTCTGCCGCCACCAGCCTTTTATCCAGCGCCGTGCCCTGCGTTCCCGCCAGAACGGTGGAGGCATCCGTTGCCAGAAGGTTATTTACAATCTTATTTTTGTTGATGAGCTCATTCATAACCTTATTGGCGATCGCGTCAATCAGCGCCTGCGCGGTACTCTCCCCCAAGGCACTCACTACCAAACCGTATGTATCGGTAGTCTTGACTTTCGCAGCCGTTCCGTCAAAATCGCCCAAACCCTGAGCAATCTTTTTTGCTTCCGCTGCCGATGCTGCCGCTTGTGTCTTTGAATTATCCGCTGCCGCTGCGCTACTTGCCGCCGCTTTCTTCGAGGTATCCGCTGCTGTTGCACTTCCGGCCGCCTCACTCGCTTTGCTTGTGGCAGTTTCGATCGCGGACTGGATATCATCAACCGCTTTCTGTGCATTCTGCGATGCGCTGGAAGCATCTGAGGATGCCTGATTGACATTCTGCACTGTCTCGTTCACAGTTCCCTGTATTTTCTCGAATGCCGCCACATTTGCCGCCCTGACATCATTGCCGTAAGCCGCATCTTTCCAGGCTTTAATCTCTCCGCTTAAATCAATGTTATTAACCGCCATCTTTAGCCCTCCAATCCATCTACAAGCTCCTGTGCGTAGGATGTTACCGCAGCCACACTCTTAAGGACTGCCTTATCCACGATGATGCGATCCAAACGGATATTGTCCTTTACAATCACGCCATCATCATTGATCTCGCTGTAAACGATGCTTGCTCTTGTCCCAACTGCCGTATCAAAAATTGTAATTGCTGTTACTTTTTTCATTTCGTCAATCCCTCCATGTATTCCTGATAGTATCTTGCACCATCTTTACCATATGTCTCTTTTTCTTTCTTTTCTCTCCGGTGAAATGCGTCCATTCGCTCCTGCTCAAGCCCTGCCTGTTTTGCTTTAATCTCCCAACCAAACAAACCTCCAGCCGGACCTTTAACCACAAAATAATCAGAAGCCCTTTCCGTGACATAAAACGGAGCATCTGAATAACCTTGAACGAACACCTGGTATTCTCCGAAGATGGTTTGTACAAACACCGGATCGATCCAAATGTAGCACAAACCATCGTCTCCAATCTGACCACTTCCAATATCACCAAACATTGGAGAAGCCATCTCATAAGCAGATAGGCTGATGTTTCCGTAATCAGGGGTTTGTACTGTTCTGTGTTTCTTTCCAGTAACATTTAAATCACCTCCAAAGGTACCATCGCCTTTTGTATATATTTCGTCTGAGTTAACATGGGCAGCTGTTTCGCCGTTCTCAGAAATATAAAATTCAGTGGGATCCTGCTCACTATAGTTTCCATTTAAATCTTCCCCGAGCCCTTCAAATGCATACATTGATATCTCTGTAATCTGTACGCTGTAATCTTTCTTATTATCCATAACTCGAATTGCAGTCCATCTATCAATCGCATCATAAGCTATGTTAAAATCAGTCGTTACCATATTTCCGAACACCTTAAGGCTTTGATTATCAAGGAGACAAACAGTTTCGCCAGTTGAATCAAGTACATTCATAATACCATTCGCATCGTCCTTGCCTCCAAGAGTCAGCGTCCCGCCCTTAATCCGGTCCGCATACATTGTTCCAGATGTAATAAAATCCGCAATCAGATTTCCGTCGATGGTCCAGGCATTCCGATATACTCCATTGTATCCGCTGGTGGAAAATCCAATGCCGTTCTTATTGAGCCGGATCACGTTCTTGGCATTGGCTTTCGTCGGCGCGTCCAAAATTAGAATTTCCTCTGGCTGACCGTTCTCTGAGCGTCCAATTACCACATAACCGCCGAGCCCACCGCTGATGAGCTGCGTTGCATTATTAATCTTCTGGTCGATGCCTTTTGTCGCCGCCTGTCCCACCTGCTCCACTTTCGCAGATAATTCCTTTTGGGATTTCGCCATGCTGCCAGATAACGTAGCAATCGTGCCGCCCAGAGAAACTGTGTCTTTTCCTGGCTCCTGCAGGTTTCGCGTACGTTCTTCCAGGATATACATAACATCCACACCGTGAGGACGGGATATAACCTTTGTCCAGTACCCAGTTTTCAAACGCTTGATATCGACATTCACGTTCGCCAGATCCACCGCCGTCAGCTTTAAAACATCACTCAAATAGATGGACTGCTCCAGATACGCCCGCGCCTTTTTGATGAGGTTTTCCGGCAGTGTGACATCCTCCCATTTGTGCTGACGGAAGATCCAGCCGTACCGCTGAACCGCATCCTCATCGTAAATAAAATCTTTGCCGCCATTCACGGATGTAATATCGACTGTTTTGGGGGTATTCTCTCCGCTGGAGGAGGTATCTTCCAGGTCTGCGCCGGTCGGAATCAGCGCAGTAAAAAGCTCCGTGGCATCCTGCGTCTTGCTGTAATCTGCCAGATTGACGCCGTACCGGATAACCTGATCGTTTGTCCCGCCGCCATCCGTCAGATAGTCCAGATAGCGCTTTCCAGCTTCGCACCGGGTCCTGAGATATCCGCCGTGGGTCTTTACCAGCTTATCCCGCAGGCAGTCCAGAGAGTACGAATAATCAGAGTTGCTACGATTAATGTAGTTGTTACTATCTACCACATTGACGCGCCCCAGAAGATACTGTTTACGTGCCTCTACCTGTTCATTGTGAACCTTCAACACCTGAGTCATAAACTCCACAATACTGCCCTGGAACTCAAATGGCCGGATGATGCTGTCGCATAGGTATGCGAGATCCGATTCGCAAGTGATTTGATGTGTCCGGTTAAACTCTTCTTCGGTCGTCATGCTCCGCCCTCGGAAGATCTCCATTCCGTCCTCATAAACAAATAATTCGGAAGACAGTGGCAGAATCTTGTCATAATACGGATGCTTCGGCGTAATCTTAAATTTAAGATACCCCGGAGAGTTGCCGGCATATTCTTTCAGCGTTGGATTCTCCAGCCGGAGAACCTGGTTCAAAAGCGGATATTCCTTTCCATCCGTAACCACTGTAACTTTATACATCTACAGTACACCTCCTCTGAAATCAATCGACACGGTGCCGGTGCCAGTAAATTTCATAACGTTTGTTCCGGATCCCAGGATGATGTCATAGTTTTTATTGACTCCTTCTGTCAGCTCAAACGTCTTACCGCCTACCTCTACCGTCATGGCCGCGCTGCAGGTGATCTCCGGAACTATCGGCATATCAGATCCGGTCACATCAACCGACAGGGAACCGGAGATTGATATGCCACTATATCCTCTGGCTATGCCGTTCTCGAATGAAAACGGATCCCACAGCCAATTTTCCGCCGCTGTGTACCGTTCCATTTTAAATGGCTGCACATCGCCAGTAATCACAAAATCCGCCAGCACATCATTGCTTTTTGTCGTCTGCAATGAAAAACGTCCTTCATAGTAATAGTTCGGATCGTCTGGAAGAACGCATTTAATGACCTTCCCGTGCAACACTTTGGCGATCTTGCTGCTCAAATCATGCCATTCCGTATAATCATCCAAAAGAGAAAAATTCAATGTCAGCGTTCGATTTTTATAACAAATCTGACCATTTACCTCAGACAGATCCAGGAGCCCGTTCGCTCCTGGAATATCTACCTGGTCGGTTTTGGCTTCCGGAAAAGATATACTCATTGATTCCAGCTTAAGCCCCCAGTCTGTAAAGGTTTTAAAATCAGCTATCTGCACATCTGGATACATCATCGTTCACTCTCCTTCCGCGCTCGTTCAATCTCGATATCCACTGTAGGCGCCACTAGTGTGCCTACTTTTTCTCCATCCATTGTCACATCTCCGGTTATGCTGCCTTTTTCGAGGACAACCACTGTGTTTCCTTGTCCGCCGCCCGGCGTTGGTGCCGGCGGTACCTGATTTCCTGCTACCACAGTTCCGGATCTCTGTAATGCAATTCCCTGCATACTCTCCACCGCCCTTTGAGCAGAGCCAGCCGACGTTTTTTCCAGATTCGGTGTTTCTGCCACGATACCGCTCTCAAATCCGGCGATCATGTTTTTACCGATAACGTCCCGCATCAGCTTCGATGGGGAATGAATACCAAGGAAATCCTTTGCCGCGTCAAACGCTTTCTTCGCTGCATTCTTCGCCGCCTCTGCCAGCTTTCCAACCGAACCCGTGATTCCGGCTGTAATGCCTGTGATGATATTCTTTCCGATATTGCCCCACGACTGCCCTGTAAATCCCTTGACGATGCTCTGGGCGCCATTTTTCGCAAGACCTAAGAGTTTGGACGGCAGCGATGTGAGAGCACTCACAATGCCGGTCAAGATGCTTGTCGCAGCTCCCTTGATTGAACCGACCATTCCTTTCAGCCCGTTCAGGATTCCTGTGCCGCCGTTCTTTCCGATTGACAGTAACGTCTGCGGCAGGTTCTGGATCGCACCCTTGACTGCGTTAAATATTCCCATTCCGGCTGACTGTACCGCACCGACCATCGACGTGATGCCATTTTTCAACAGCGTGATGATGTTGCTTCCCAGCGCCAGCCAGTTAAACGCCTGGATCGTGGCTGCAATCGCCTGGATTATCTGCGGGAGTGCTGCAATCAAGTCGGGAATCGCCTGAATCAGTCCTTTTGCCAGTATTCCGATCAGCTCAACACCTGCCATCAGCAGTTTCGGAGCATTGTCGTTGATGATTCCGGCGATATTAATGACAATCTGCGGGACATGCTGTAGCATCGATGGCAGCCCATCCATCAGACCCTGCGCCAGTTTTAGCATAAGGTCGATGCCACCATCTACCAGCTTACCGGCATTCGAACGAAGGTTTTCAGTAAACCCCTCTACCAGTGGAAGCCCCTGTTCGATAATCGACGGAAGATTCTCAGCAAATGCATTCGCCATCTGACCAGCGGCCTCAATCATTCCCATGACGCCGCCATCCTCAAACCCCTGCGTTAAGTTTGAGACTGCATCGATTCCCAGCTTCGTGAAGTTCGTCAGCGGTTCCTTAACTGATTCATACAACTCCAAGGCGAGTCCTTGCGCCGCGGATCCCAGAATTGTCAGCTGCCCTTCCAGGTTATTCTGCATTGTTTCCGCCATTGATGCCGCTGCACCATCGCAGTTTTCGATCGATCCAGCCAGTTTTTCATAGTCTGCATCCGACGCATTGATGATCGCCAGCATTCCGGACATAGCCTCTTTTCCGAACAGGGTTGCAGCTGCCTCCTCCTGCATCGCCGCCGTCATGCCATCCAACGATTCTTTACCGAGGGAAGATGCAAGCTGATATAGCTCTTCCTCCGAGAGCTGTCTTTCTTTCGTCAGCTTGATTCCAAGTTTCTGCTTTGCCTGAGCCTTAATCTCTTCTTTGGTCATATCCTTGATAAGCTCAACGCCTTCAAGGTATGCGATTTGTGCATTCCGCTGCTCTCCACTTAACCCTGACAGACTGTCTGCCAGCCCCTCCGCTGTAAGTTTCTGCTCCGCCATCGCATAGTTCTGAGCACGCTCAGCGTCCGTGGTAATCGCAAACTTGTCTCGCAGATCCCCGATCAACTCACCAAACGGCTTTATACTTCCATCGGCATTTTGGATCGATATGCCAAGCCGCTCCATGACGCCCCGCATATCATCCGTTGGCTTTACCATGTTTACCAGCGCCGCTTTCAGTGAGGTGCCCGCCTGGCTGGCTTTGATACCGGAGTTCGCCATCAAACCAACCGCCAGCGCCACATCCTCCGCCGAATATCCCATCGCACCAGCGACCGGAGCCACGTATTTAAACGTCTCACCCATCATGCTGACGTTGGTGTTTGCGTTGGAGGATGCCTGTGCCAGTATATCCGCAAAATGAGTAGAATCCTGTGCCGACAAGCCGAACGCGGTAAGTGCGTCTGTGACAATATCAGAAGTCGTAGCCAGATCTTCGCCGGATGCCGCGGCAAGGTTCATGATACCCTCGATGCCGTTCAGCATATCGCTGGTTTTCCAGCCTGCCATTGCCATGTACTGCATCGCCTCGGCGGATTCGGTGGCGCTGAACTTCGTCTTTGCGCCCATTTCTTTCGCTTTATCTGTCAGGGCTGCCAGGTCCTCGCCGGTCGCACCGGAGATTGCCTCTACTTTCGACATCCCCGACTCAAAGCTCATGCCGATATCAAGGACAGCCCCGGCGGCATTCTTGGCCTGGGAGACCACTTCTGTCAGCATGTTGCCGATGAGAATTGAAAAAGCATTACTCCACGTTTCACTGACTCTCTTTGAGTTCTTTTCATGAGAATTTCCTATCTCATCAGCATCTTCTTCCAGCTTTTTCTTACTCTTATCACTGTAAACACCCATGTCGGAATAGGCTTTTTTATACGAGTTAGGGATATTGTATCCTTGCTTCTGATATTCTTCGGCAATCCTTTTTGCATCTGCCTTTAATTCGTTGACACTCTTTCCGCTTGCCTTTGAAAGCTCTTCAAAAGTCTTTTTTACTGTTCTGCCTGTTTCTTGCATTCCAGTTTTAAGACCTTTATCATCCAGCTCCGTACCAATCTTTACGGTTCCATCATAGCCCATTCATTTCACCTCGCCTCTCGGACAAGAGAAAATCATCGGCTCATAATGGCTCTACTTGATTTGCTCTCCGTTTCTTATCTTGATTTCAAATTCTTTTCCACAATTCCGCCCTTTACATGGGACGGTTACTCCATGACACTCTGATTTTTCGGTAAAAAAAATAAGCATGGAGTAGCCGCAATAAGGGCACTTTACCCGTTTCGGCATTCTTCCATCCTTCTTTTCACATACGCCCGCATATCTGCGTTACGCTTTGCCAGTCTCAACCGGCTATCCATCGTTGCCTGCGGCTCTTCCAGGGAATAAAGTGTCCGCATCTGCTTGATATACGCTTTTTGCTCTTTTCCCATTCCTTTGGTATCACAGGTCCGCCAGTACATAACCTTCGCCATCCGGGTGTTCTCGTCCAATGATTCGAACATCGCCAAAAACTCCCACCAATGCAGAGAATCGTTCGGCGTCTGCCTGAGATTGATGTCGTACTGCTGCCGGAATGCCGCGTAGATAAGCGGGGCATCCTTCAAAAAACAGTATCCCCGCCGCGCTGTTCGTTTTTTTGCTCCGCTGCCCTTCCGGACAGACTCCCCGCCGCGGTGGAACCAGAGCATATAATCAACTGCCGCATCCAGATCCGGCGGGATATTGCGGGCATAGAACAGATTCAGCGCATTGAGCATCTTCTGTTCGTCGCTGATGTCCTGCCGGAACATTTCAATCTCCGCTGCCATCATGGTGCGGTAGCCAAAAGAAATGTCATAAACTATCCCACCAATGCGTGCCGTACCGGGAAGTTTGTCAAACGTTACTGACCATTTCATTTGATCTCATCCATTGAAAATCCGAGCAGCGTTTCTTTCTGTTTTTTGATTCCTAAAAGCATATCAATATAAGCGCCTTTCGCCTCTTCCAGATCATCACAGTCTTCCAGGACATCCTCGCCTGTTGATTCTTTAACAAAAGCACGAAACATTTCAATCTCTGCTGCAATAATCTCGCTGAGTGCCCCCTTTTTATTGACTTCCTTTTCCGTCTTGCTCATCTTGTCAAGAGCCTTTTCAAATGCTGCGGCATCCTTTAAACGCCCGATTTTAAAATCGACTTCTCTTCCTCTGATCTGCATAGTTCATCCTCCTATTCCGCTGAATATGTATACTCCGCCGGTTCTGCCCCAATCTTCTGCAGGTTGACATCGATGGACGATGATTCTCCCGCATTGCCGCCACCCTCTGAATTGACGATTACGGACACCTGACCTTTCTCACCTTTACCATTGAGCATACAGAAGTACACATAATTCGTTACCGCTGCGTTACCTTTCGCATATTTCATCGCATGGGACAGCATGAAATCCTGCGCCGGATCGCCGATATAACGATCGCCGGAAACTGCGAACGATCTGGCTGTTCCTGTCTTCTGTGTGGACTTTCCCGCACGAATATAGGTCTTTTCAGATGTGACCGGATTCAGGTTCGCGTCCAGACCCTCAACGCCCATCTGGACAACCTCATAATCCTTTACTTTCGTAGCTGCTTCTGCCGACGGCTTGGTATCAATCGCCAGTACCCAGTCATCTGCCGTTACCCAGCCTTCATAGGACGCGTTCGGCGTTACGCCTGCCATTAATTCACTAATTTTCATCGCTTGTCTCCTTTCTCAAAATAGACAATCCGGCACTGTACCATGTACCGCGCCATTCCTTCCTTTACATTGACGCCCGCCAGATTTGGCATATTCTGGAGCGTCTCCATCTTCTTTATCTGGCAACTATTCGGAAATTCCGGATAGTTGCGCCTCTTATCCTGCTCTTCCAGCCAATCCATGAAAGCCTGGGCGAAATTCATCGCCGTGAGGTTCAGATCGTCCGTATCGGTCGAATACGGCTGCACGATTACAATCGAGAAGCCATATTCTTTTTCAGCCCCCCAGAGATATTTTTTCAGAAGCTTGTCCGAATAGTTCGTTACCAGCGAAATGCCGCTGTAATCATCCGAAAAGTTAAATCCCAGATACTGACCCGCCAGCTCCTCGGCTTTTGGTTGGAAGAACGCCGTCACTGCATCATGCTTTGTCATGTCACTTACCTCCGAGATAGTTTTCCAGTGCCCGCACCAGATCGCCCTTGCGTGCCCTCATCATCGCCTTATCCCATTCGGATGTGGCCTGCGGGTGGCGGAAATGGCTGTATTTCAGCTTCTTTCCGGTGGAGGACTTGTGTGGTGGGGAATAATATCCCATCACAGCGCCGCCATCCATCAACGGATAGTTCGGACCGTATGCCACGCCCTTGTATTGGTAATGAGCATATGGCGATTGATACTCAATCACACCAGTGTCTCCCTCTACATGGACGCTGACATTCTGGGCAAGTGCCAGGCTGTCAGCCGGAACATACGGATCCATCAGCCGTTTTGCCTCGTTGGCGAGAAACAGAAGACCATCATTGCCCCTTGTTTTCTCTTTGGCAATCTGATCCGATGTTTTATTCCATTTGATTTCGACATCCATCATCAGCCCCCCAGTCTGTAGTGCTTCGCCATCCGATAGGCGGTGTTGTCTGAATATGCGCTGACAAGAAACGCGTTCGGCTTATTCCGGCGCAGGACTTCCGCCGCCGTGTTAGGGCTTTTTCCTGTGATCTCGTCCGCACATTCGCCCAACACTACTACATCCCCCGGAGACGCCGAAAAATCGCTTCCGGCCGCTTCCAGGGGAATACGTACTGTGTAGGTGTTCGTCTGCGATGCTTCGGTATCATTCTGCACCACGGTGATCCCAGACTTCCAAAAACATTGCTCGAACACACTCTTGCTCCACGCCGTTCCAACCTTCCGGAAGACTGTAATTATCTGATTGTAATTCGGGTTCATTCTCACACCCCCCGATAAAGCAGTGGCGTATTTCCCAGATACCGGCAGATGATCTCCCGGCACTTTTTCCGTTTCCCCTCTTCGGTGTAAATCGACCTTGACAGGTCAATCGTGCCGGATTCTCCGTCGTTGGAATACGATGTCAACGGACCGCCAAAATCAGATGTGCTCTGCGAAGCCTTGTCTGCCCGATAGAGCAGTTCTGTCAGCTCACAGGTGCAATCTTTCACATCGTCCGTCAAAAGGCTGATATTCGCCTTGATTCGGTCGAATGTGCAGCTGTCTATGATTCGCTCCGCCTGCTTTTCCCAAAACAGGAAGTCTGTATCCGGCACCGCAGGGGAACGCCCCTGCAGATATCCGGAAATGTAATAGTCCCGTGTTACATAAGCCATTGCATCAGCTCCTTACTAGGCCTGCGCTACCAGAGTGATCGCCTTGTTTACGGCAGAAGCGTCAACTGTGAACGTCTCTGTTACCGGAACAAAGCCTTTCTTCGTGATCTTTGCCGCATAGGTGCCTTTTCTCAGGTTAAATTCCGCTTTACCAGCCGAATCCGTCTTAAGGATCGCACCATCTACGTTGATACGGACATCCTCATAGGCCGTCGGGCTGGACTCTTTGCCATCCGTTACCGTAAAGGTTACCTTCTGGGTAACAGCCGGAGTGCCCGGCTCCAGATAAGCAAATGTGCAGCCGGTACGATCCTCATTGAGGCGGGTTGCCGGATTCGGGAGCGCCCAGCCCATGCGGAATACTACACGAAGCGCAATCATATCCTGCTGTGCCAGGTTATAAACGATATCCTTCGTATTCGGATCCTGGATGACGCCCTCTGTCAGCAGTTTTACGGTAATATCCTGGCGAATCGCGTAAACAGCCTTGGAGAAATCGCCGACAACCAGCTGTGCGATATCCGGCATGAAGGAACCGTTCTCCGGGAACTGGATCGGTACGCCATCCAGCGCATACTTGCTGGAATCCTGCATATTATGTGTGAAAATCGGCTGCTTGTTTGAATCACGCAGTCCTCTCAGCTTGGACTTGAACGTCATCGGGGCGATTGCTCCGGTTACCGCATAGCCATCATCCTCAACTTTAGAGAATACACCGCCCTCTCCGAGTGTCAGATCGTAGTAGTCCTTACCGGAAGATGGGGAAACATTGTTCCCAGCCTGACGCGCCAGGGTAATGATATCTGCCTGCCACTCTCTCGGTCTGTTATCGCCAAAGATAATTGCCGCATCGACTCTCTGACCGATTGCCTCATTGACTCTTGGGGTAATCTCGCCCAGAATATCAATCTCGGCATCATCAAATACAGACTCCGGGATCGGCACGATAACCGCCAGCTCTGCCGCAGTCAGATATACATTATCCCATGCCTGCATAGAAGTCTGCTTCATTCCGGTGTCGCCATCCACCCAGTATGCGGTCGGAAGGAAGTCCAGAACGCGGATACGGGTCTGCTTGGATGTCATATTTGGAAGCTTGCGCGCCATTCCCATGAATGCGGACTGTTTCGGTGCATCCTGGAAGATGGTAGATACAATCTGCTCACGAATTAAAGCTTCAACTGCTGATCTATCTGTGATATTTACTGCCATATTTTACTCTCCTTTTCCGAACAGGTTTCTCAGTGCTTCGTTCGCCTGTTCTCTCTTTGTCTGTGCATCGTTATTGATGCCTGATGTGCTGCTTACCACTCTCGGAACCGGCGCAGAACTGCCAAACAGGTAATCATTATCCTTTTTAACCGCTGCCAGAGCCGCGTCAATGTCCTGTGTCTGATTCTTCGATGCCTTTAAGCCATCCACATCCAGAAGCGCCATGATCGCGCGCTCGTTCTTGCCGGATGCCTTCCGGATCGCCTCCTTGACCGCCGCATCAAACGCATAATCAGATTTGATTTTCTCGATCTCCGCATCCTTGCCCTTCATCTGCTCGGATAATTCATTGATTTTGGTCTGGAGTCCCGCTGCATCGATGCCCTCCATCGCTTTCAGGGATGCCTGCGCGGTCGCAAGCTGATTCTTATAGCCGTCCCTCTCCGCTGTCAGGGAGTTCACCTGCTTTCCAGCCTCCGCCATGATATAATCAATCTGTTCCTGCGTCAGTCCTTTTTCCTTGAGTGTCTCAGTCTTAAAAATTGCCATGCTGCTTCCTTTCTCGGCTTTTTGCGATGGGTAGCCGTCCATCTTAAAAGTAGGCTTTTACGGCAGCCACGCCAAAAGAGTATAAAAATAACACGCATTTCTGCGTGCTGATAACTGATTTTGGTTATAAAAATACCACCTATCTGTTGACGGGTGGTATTTAATCGTCCCTATGGTTCGGACATTGCAAGCATATTTTTTTATAATCTGGAGTTTCTAACACCTTCTCGGGAATTGTCCATTCTGGTGCCAGCCCTTCCACATTCATGTGGATGTCATAGCATATTCTTTCATCAATTTCCGTATCCATTAACGGACAGCTAAGTTTTTTTATTGCCATATCATTCTGCCACCACAAATCAATAACCATGCCACTTGCAATTCTTACATATTGTTTCCCAGTCGGATTTTTTCTTAAATCTTAACGGGACAGTTTCTTTCTTTATGATCCCATCTACCGCATCTGAGTTTTCAATACAATCAATATTTTCTATTTCTACATCCACCAATGGACATAATACAACATCAGGCGCCTCCATGCTTTAACACCTCCATCGCTGCCTCAGCAGCATCATCGTATTGCTCTCTCTTAAACGCTGTTCTGATAGAATTGTTCTCGTTATTAACAAAAGCCGCACCTTTATCACTGTAATAATTCGTAAATGCTCCATTCCATTTTGTTGTCGAAAACAACGCATTCTGAATATAACTTTTAGCTTCTAATTCCGTCACGCCGTGGTTTCTTTCTTTGTTTACATGAGCATCATCAAACGACAGCTTACTAACATCCGGAATGCTTGGATTCAATGTGATTTCTCCCCTCATTCCGGCTTGCTTTATACCTGCCTTTATTTTATCATTTTTCTCCGACTCTTCAAGCCTTTTCTGTTCTGTCTTTGTCGGTGTAAACCGTCCGCGCAGACCATCTTGTGTGATCCGCTGCTTCTGCTCCGGCAGATGCATTGCCTTTGAAAAATCCGCGTATTTCTGCAACTGTCCCTGATACTTGGCTTTCTTGAGGATAACATCCTTTTCATCTGCACTGCCCGCCTGCAACAGCTTTACCTGCTGCCGAGTCGCCCGCATATTCCGTTCCATCTTACGCTGTTCCTGTAACGCCTCATAAGTGGTGTAAGACTTGCCGTAGTAATCTTTCGGAGTGTTTTCCTCGTCTAGCATCTCTTGCAGCTGATCGTCGGTGTATGTCCGCGTGGACACGCCAGGAATAAACGGGCTGTAATCATGATAGCAGTTTGCTCCATGCAGACCCGTCACGGTACCAAGCCCGCAAACGCTCTGTAGCTGCTCCATTGTCCAGACACGCCCTTGCCAGGGCTGATGCGACGGACGGGCGCCCACATGATAGGACACCTCATAAGTGTTTGTCCCGAGGTCTGCTGCCACCTGCTCATTTATCTTGCCCTGCACCTGCCGGAAGCCGGTCATAACTGCCCTTCTGGCCGCCACATCCACGCGGCTGTGAACGCCTGAATCATAATCAATCCAACGCAGCCCCGAGTTTGTCATGCGGCTAACAGTCCGTTTGAGGACAGTGCCATAATCAAAACCGCCAGACTGTATATCCAGAACAGCATTATCCAGCGTGGAGCGGTAGAACGTCATAAGCGGCGATGCCTGTATACGTCCATCAGGTCCGCGAATCGCGAAGCCCATTGAACCGGCGATATTCTTATATTCTCCCGAAAGCTGAGACTTGACCGCTTCGGTCAGCCGGATGAGCGGCGTGTTCTCTTCGAACGGCAGCATCTTGACGCCGGATGCTTTGTAGACTCTGGAGTGCTGATAATACTGCTCATACACTTCATCTGAAAAAATGTGTTCCATTTCCTCGTCACTCTTCTGCAGTGTTTCCTGCACCCAGTCTTTTATTTCTGATTCTGCCTTTCCGAGTTCCTCCAACCTCCGGATCTGCCAGTCAGACGAAGCGGTCGAAAAGCCTGCGTCTTTGATTCGCCTGGCAACATCCGACATGATCCGGATCTCCAATTCTGAAAACAGATTTCCAGTTTTCAGCGCCAGTTTTTCAAGTTCGCCCTGTGTCACTCAACCACTTCCCCTGTACTGCTGATTTTATCAATGGCAGCCTTGGCCTCTTCCTCGGTTTCTCCGTACCACTTCATGCGATACTCATAAAGCCCCATCACGCCCATCGCCACATCGGCACGATCATTGTCTCTTTCGGCTTTCGAGTCAACTACAATTGAATCATCCCACTGGAATGACAGATGATATTCGCTATCCGGTAAAATCTGGTAGATTCTGCCCCAAAAGGCAATCGCATCCACCAAATCAGTTAATGCACTCTGCAACGCATCCTGGCAATCTGAAACAAAGGTGTAAGACCGCTGCTTACTAGCTCTAATTTCTTCCGCTGTCTTATCTGTGTTGTTCGGATCCGACAGCGTACCGTATGCCAGGTTACACCGGAATTCAATCAAGCGCATCTGCTGATTCCATCCGTTATAATAAGACGCATCCCGAATCTCCGGAGAGAACGCATCCAGAAGAGGTTTGTCCTGTGCTCCGGTGTTATATTCAACACTTCGGTACAACCGTTTCTTTCCGCCTGGGTATTCATAGGTGTCATTATCCGCATTGTATTTTAAGAGGCTCTGTGCAATATGGATTGCCGCCTCTTTGCTGTCATACTCCCAGTTAATCTGACCATACCGGTGATCTGCGTCCCTAATCTGCGTGATGGCTCTGGAATACACCGATGCCCCCAAGGGGCTGCCGGAATCCTTGCTGTTGCCGAGCGGAACGGCGAAATAACCAATCGGGAGTTTTTTAACCCCCGAGAGCTTCATTTCAGCCGCCAGCTCCGACCATCTTGATACAGTGCTGATATCCACCTCACTACCGAGAACGCCCTCGGTTCTTGCCACAAATGCCCGGTTTTTAATCGTTAGTTCTTCATTTTCCAAACTGTACAGTTCAACTCTGGTATAAATATCATTGCCCCTTCGGAACTGGTCGATAAATGCACATCGTGTGATTCTACTCGAATCGTAATCGAGAGGAAAAAACATATCCGCCTGTATATACTGGATAAAGATTTTTCCACCCTGACTGATATACGGTTTAAAAACCATGCAGCCTTTCGCTAATGCATATTCGGTTTGCACCCGGAGTTTTCCAAGAACCCCCTGATAGATTTCATTCAACACATCAGCCGAACGGCTACCTTCCACGCCACTCTGAAGCTCCAGGGTAACAAGTCTTGCAAGTTCTCCGGCTATCGCTGCTGGAAGCTCTGCATTTTCTGATGCGTTTTGCCACGGTGCACGTCCCTCATACATCCGTGACCATAATTCAATCAAGGCACTGGTTTTGGCGGACATGGCAAAATCAATCTGCTCATTTCCGAGGACTTTCCGCAATGCCTCATACATTTTCGTATAATTCATTTTTCATCACCCATATTTAATAAGCTGGCTGATCCGCCGCTCCAACGTGTACTCAAAACTATCCAGTGAGTCGATATCACTGGTACCATCATCCAACCGGACATTCTTTGTCAGTTCCTTCGGATCCCACACTGCTGTGCACAGCGCATTTACCAGACTGTCACACTCTCCCTCAACATACTGAAAGCGCCCCTGCGCCATCAGAATAAGCACCGCGTTGATACGGTCATTGATGGGAGCTTTTAGGGCATTCTCAACCCTTATCCATCCGAGACCATTACGCCGGAGACTGCTCCGGATGCCGGCGATTAATGTCTGCTCTGCGCTATCCGCATACACCGTCGTGACATATCCGTACTTGTCAAGGACCCGCCGGACAAAGTTGCAAAACATATCCCCCAGCATCTGAGGATCTATCTCTATCTGGTTGCCTGACTCATCCTTGCATCGAATCCACTCAGACGCAAGAGCGATCACGTTATGATATCCCCGCGTGATTGCGGTAGCCGTGAACGAATGCCCCGACCCGCTGCCGCCGAAGTCGATACCAAGATTGATCTCCATGAGGTCCGTTGGCTTGCTCTGAATCCTGAACGTACTGGAACCTGTGCTGATAGCATCCGCAAAACGGCGGTAAATCAGACCCGTTGCCACCACGCGCATCCCCTTGATATCCCGAAGATACCAAATCGAATTAATATCGTATCTGCTCTCAATCTCATGCAGACGTTCCGGCGTGATGTTGATGTTATCGTAGATGGTGCAATGCATGTAGTTGTATCCACCAGGGAACTCCCCCGCTTCCTGCTGCTTCTGGTATCGGTCAATGTACTCTGAGTAGATGGCAGCACGCGGGTTATCCGGGTTTAAGTCCCAAAAGACCTTTAAGCGTTTCGCCGCCAGCTGACGGTTAAACGCCTCCTTGATGGTTTTATCATGATGCAAGTTGATCTCCGTGGCAATCCACATTCCGTAAGAGTTGCCTCGGATCTTCTTGTAGCTGTCTTCCTTGCCGCCACCTGCGAAGATAACTATCTTCTGTTGCCAGCGCGTCGATGGTCCCTTGACAAATAAAGCCTCATTGTCTTTGTATTTGCCCCAGTGGCATTGACCGCGGAAAATCCACTCCAACCCCAGACCATTACAGTCCCCGATGTTCAGCTTGGCGTTTCCGACCGTCGATCCGGTTGCCAGGTGGATTCGATCTGGAGCTGTTTTCAGCTCATGCGCGAACGCGAATATGTTGTCCACCGTTTTACCGGCACGAACAGCGCCCTCCGCCACATTGTAGGAACATTCATGGCACTTCCGGATATACTCCTTATGCTTTTCCGAGAACTTAAATTCTATGGTTTTCTTCTTAACCGTCTTACTTGCCATAAATCTCGCCCTCTATCTCATCCAAATCCTCTATCTCTTGCCCCTGTCCGGTTATTTTATCGGTCTGGGCTTTCAGATGCTCCATTCGGCTCTTCTGTTCGGGTGTGGCTAAGTCCATATGCGCCGCCAGCCATTCCAGCGCTTTCATCCGGTCCGCCAGCTTGATACTGGCTCCGTCTCTGCCCTGCTTTACTTCCGTGACGATCGTACCATCAACCTCTCCAGACTCCCGGAAGCGAACTGTATTGACGACTTTGGTAACTGGAATCTTCTTTCCTGTCTCCTCGTCCTCCTGCAGTACCGGACCGAACGCGCCCATAACCTGAACCTCTTCTCGCCCAAACTCCACATAATCTGTGATGTCAGCAAAGGCAATATCCATGTATTTCTGGAAGATATCACTCTCGTCCAGAAGCTCACGGTTAAGGCGGGCTTGTTTCAACCTCTGAATCTCTGCTATTATTGCAGTATTTTGCAGTAGGGCATAGCCGTTTGACCCTGCCGTTTCATAGCTGCAACCATACGCTTTCTGATATGCCTTCGTCGCATTGAAGCATCGAACATAGTGCAAACAAAAAAGCTGCTGCTTGTCAGTCAGATTCGGGTTCTCTATAACCCGCTCCACTTCCTCAGCAACTGCTTTCTTTACTCTTTCCGAGCGTTCGTTCTTCTTTTTCGAACGTTCACTTTTCTTTTCCGAACGTTCGCCATCCCATCCATAGGTATGTTTCCACCGGCGGACGGTGCCTTCTGGCACTCCCAGCTGCGCCGATATCTCAACCAGCTTTTTACCCTGCTGATATAATTCTTTCGCCTGATCTACTCTGGCATCCGGCGCTCTGGCCATGCACCACCACCTCTCATTTCTCTAAGTTTTATGTAACCAAATACGATCCCGCCGGCACCATACAAGACAGCCGACTGCTGCCTTCTCGCAGGAGGTGGGCTGGTGCCGTGCGCGCCGTATGATAATAGGCAGAAGAAAAGCACCCATCTTGCGACAGGTGCCATCTCGAAAGGATATTTTATTATGTCTAACACAAGTAGACCGGCATGCTGCCCGCTCAACATGCCAAATCGGAACGGAAGGACTTGAACCCTCGACCCACCGGATATAAGCCGGCCACTCTACCAACTGAGCTACGTTCCAAGGAGCCCCGCCGGGAGCGATTTTCCGGCGGGATAAATACATACAGGATTCAATGCCAAATGAACCAGCATTCGCATGGAAATGCATGATACCATATTAGCACCTTTCATCGGGACATTGGGGGACATTTGCAAATTTTTCAAAAAATCTTTGTCTCCGCTTCTTCACGCTCTCATCCGTGTATTTCTTTTTTCTCTTGGGGAACATCCGATTCATCCGGTCTGCAACTTTCAGATCGCTCAGGCCATCTATGAAATACAGCCGGAACATAATCCTCAGCTCTGAGCTCTGAATCGTCTCTATGTATTCCTCTGCCTGTGTTGTTAGTTCCAGAAGCTCTGCCTCTTTCGCCGCCAGAAGCTTGCCATATCGCTCCCTGGCTTTCTGCTTCCGGCAGTAAACCGGATCCGGAATACCTGTTACCTTGATCGGCCCGATTGTTAAATCCCTACGAGAACCTTTTACCGTGTCCGCCACAATCGGTGGATGCTCCAGGAACCTGTCCAGCTCCCTGATGCGTCTTCTGATATCTTTTATCTCTTCCATGACTTCGCAATACTGCAGCAGCACCTTTTTCTCCA
>OHAD01001802.1_pt1 | contig 18527 bp, 15 predicted proteins | sample 1577011 | NCBI WGS metagenome assembly OHAD01 (sample SAMEA3541510, study PRJEB24748) | human gut metagenome | biome: human gut; feature: human-associated habitat; material: faeces | place: China | collected 2012 | reverse complement strand
CGTTTTTTCTCAAGTATGCTGTCCCAATTTCTCAAAAAACTTGTCGCGCTACACTCATCTTCTCCAAAAGAACATGCTGCAAGCCCTGTTAGCAGCAATAAAATTATATAGAAAATAATCCTTTGTATTTTCAACATAAAATTGCCTCTTTCCGTCCGTATCGCATTGAGCATACATTCTCTGTCCCAATGCTGATTTTGCACATAATACAGGCGGTCTAAAGAACTTTTGTAATGTATTATTCTACTTTCATCATACGATAACCAACACCAATGTGCGTTTGAATATACTGCGGTGAACCAGGTTCTTTTTCCAGCTTCTTACGAAGTGTTGCCATAAACACGCGAAGAGAGGCCACATCATTTTCCCAGCTTCGGCCCCAAATCTGTTGTGTAATAAATGTGTGGGTTAGTACTTTTCCAACATTTTTGCACAGCAAGCACAGCAGCTTATACTCACTGGGAGTCAGGTGGAGCTCCTGTCCATCCAAAAATGCACATCCAGCCGCATAGTCCACTTTCAGCTTCCCGTTTGTAAATACTGCTTCTATATTTGCTGCTCCGACCTGAATCTCTGCTAATCGTCTTTGTGTCACGCGAAGCCGTGCCAGTAGTTCTTCCACTGAAAATGGCTTTGTCAGGTAATCATCTGCACCGGCGTCCAATGCTTCAATCTTATCAGTATCCTCACTTCGGGCACTAATTACAATGATGGGCAAATTTGACCAGGAACGAACTTTGTGGATGACCTCCACCCCATCTATATCCGGCAACCCAAGATCCAGCAAAATGATATCCGGATTATGAGAGGATGCTTCCAAAACAGCAGATTCTCCGTTTGCCGCTGTCAGAAATCGGTAATCATGGGCTTTTAATGTGGTCGTAATTAAGTTGCGGACCGGTGTATCATCCTCTACCACTAAAATCAATGGTTTATTCATGCAACTCTACCTCCCCAGTTGGTACAGAAAACGTAAATATGGATCCATGAGGCAAGAGATCTGTTACAATCATTTCTCCTCCATGCGCATTGATAATTGATTTGCATAAGGCCAACCCGAGCCCCATACTGCGGCGACTGTCGGCAATCTGATTAGACGCACTGTAAAACATATCAAAAATATGTGGTTTGGCCTGATCCGAAATTCCAGGACCGTTATCTGTCACAGAAACATAAACAAAGTTTCCTTTTTTCCGCCATTCTATGTTAATTTCAGATCCTGGCGGCGTATACTTGATTGCGTTATCCACAATATTGATGATGACCTGAATGATTAGCTTCGCATCTACCTGTACTAAGAGATACTCTTCGCTACTTTGTACATTTATATGGTATTCTATGCTCTTGCGGTTAATATGTCGAAGTGCTTCCGAAACAATTTCATCGATTAGTTCTGTCGATATATGTAGGTTCATCCGCCCGTCTTCCAGGCGACTGACTGATAACAGATTTTCCACCAGATTAATGAGCCACATAGCATCATCATAAATATCGGTATACATCTGTTCCTTCGTCTTCTCATCAAACAGATTTCCATTGGAAAGCAGATTGCTGGCATTTCCTAAAATAGATGTAAGTGGTGTACGTAGATCATGCGAAATCGAACGCAGCAAGTTGGCACGCAGCTGTTCATTTTTCGCCAATACGGCAGCCGCTTCTTTTTCCTCCAGGTTTTTCTGATTTTCAAGGGCAAGCGCGCATTCTCCCAGGACAGAAAAGAGAATACTTGTTTCAAAGGAATCCAATGGCTTGTCCAATGCAGCAATCCCTACGACCCCATATACCTGCTTACCCGTGCGGACCGACAGATAGGTGCAGCAAGCATCGGAAAGGGTGTCCGTTCCCGCTCCCGCCCGTTTATTGTTTGTAAGGACCCACCTTGCTACATCCTGCTCCTTCTGCGTCGTGTAGCTGTCAGCGGACTTGGCTTCATCCAAAAGAAATACTTCCGGATCCATCAATTTTTCTTGCTTGACACGATATGCCACGATATCCCGCTGAAAAATTTTCAGCAGCTGCCTTGCCGTAACAGAAATAATTTCTTCCTGATTTCGTGCCTTTTGAAGATTCTGGTCCGTTTCAAACAACAGCTTTGTACGCCACGCCACTTGGGCAGAACGTTTGGCATGAGACTTTAGTCTAGAGGCCAACGAACCAGTAATCAATGAAGCAAGGAACATGATCAGAAATGTAACCGGATAGCCGCTATCGTAGGCGTGCAGAGAAAACCTTGGCTCCGTAAAAAAGAAGTTAAATGTCAACACACTGACAATAGATGCAATAAAACTACAGATAGGACTTTTCGTTGACACAGAAACCAACATAACACCTAAAATATAAAGGGTAATAATATTGGCTTCCGTAAAGCCCCAATTGTAAAATAAAAAACCAATTACAGTAGTTAAGATGAGAATCAATACACTTTTCGCTAAATCTATCACAGATACCGCCTGCATGTGCATGATTTCCCAGTGTTTAGCAGAAAAATGCTTATTTAATCCATTATCCGGAATGATATGAATATCCAATTCAGGAGTCAGCTCGATCAATCGTTCTGTTAAAGATGCCTTTCCCAGCCATGGGCGCGGCATTCCGCTGCGGCCAAGCACAATCTTTGTCACTCCAGATAATCGTGAAAATTCCGCAATCTGATATGCCACGTCATCTCCATAAACCGTCTCAACCGATGCGCCCAACTGCTGTGCCAGATGAATATTGGACTGAAGCCGCTCTTTATCTACCGGAGTGATCCACTGGAACTCTTTCGTTTCCACAAACAATGCAGTAAAGCCGCATCGAAACGCACTCGCCATTCGAGCAGCTGTACGTATAATCTTCTCATTAGAAGGAGCAGAAGAAAGGCACACCAGAATGTGCTCATGGGTACGGTACCCTGTTTGACTGTGATTGACCTGGGTGTACAAAGCCGCCCGATCGGCGCAGCGGCGCAGCCCTACTTCACGCAGGGCGCTTAATTGGGATAATGAGCAGTTGGAAAGCAAGGCTCCCTTCTTTTGCTGCAACAGCCGCTGCTGCAGCCGTTCCGGCTCAACATCAACAAACTCCACCTGTGCTGCCCGGTCAAACACGTGATCTGGAATGCGTTCCAAAATAGGCACTCTCAAGATCGAGAACACAGAATCCTGAATGCTTTCAACATGTTGAATGTCCAGCGTTGTATAAATGTCTACTCCCGCTTTTAGTAACTCCGCTATGTCTTGATATCGCTTTCTGTGGCGAGAATCATCCGCATTTCTATGTGAAAGCTCATCAATAACAATAAGTTGCGGCTGTCTTCTCAAACAGGCATCCAAGTCTATTTCATAGCCTTTTTGCCCGCTTTGCCGCACCATCTTACTGGGAACTTTCTCAAAAATGTCTGCCAATTTTTTTGTCTCGGGCCACTGCTCTGAGGGACCCACACCAATTACTACATCTACCCCGTCTGCCTTAGCCTTTTCCGCCGCTTTCATCATAGCGAAGCTTTTTCCTGCACCAGAAAAATAACTTGCAAAAATAGTAAGTCTTCCTTGTTTTTTCACCATAGTTCCTATTTGTTTATCTGTAGTCATTACAGTCCCTCCTTTCAAGGCAATATATTATAGCATAGTACTACATACCCTGTCCGCAAAGCCTCTCGACAAATTCCATGGTAAACGATCGGTGATCTTGATTTTTCCATACAACAAATTGATCTTGCATTGCCGCATGAACAGATGTTATTTTTACACCATCCTCATTAATAAACGGCTGTGTTTGGAGTATAACCTTCCTTTGTCGGACTTCTTCATTATTTTCTACATTGGAATGTATGATTACTACGTCCACATTTCCTGCACGCAAAGCATGGAGCAACTCGGGTTCTTCACCCATTAAAACCGTACAATGCAAATGGGGGTGTTGTTTTTTTATATCCTTTAGCACTTTGGACCCTATCTGCATCGACCAAACATCTGCAGTCGCAATATTTAGACAATCCTGTTTTTCCTGTTGATTATATTCTGCATCAATATATACTTGGTTGTTATCCAAAAAATCTCCAAGTTTGGAAATGGCATAATAGCCCAATGCCGCGAACGCCAAAAATCCTCCCACCAAAACAAGTGCTTCCATCCATACCACTTCCTCTCTCAACTTTGTACAGACGCTATATATGAAAACATTTTTGAATGTCCCGCTGAGTTCCCAAGACCAAAATCGTACTGTGCTCAGGCAAGAATGTATCTGGTGTAATAACCGTCATAGCAAACTTTCCGTTCTGCTTTACTGCCATGATGTTAACATTGTACCGTCTCCTTACATCCAGCTGCCCAATGGTCTTTCCTACCCAGTCTTTTGGCACTTCAATTTCAAAAATAGCGTGATCATCCCCTAACGCAATATAATCAGAAATATGGTCTGAACTATAACGAATTGCAGTCCAAACGGCCATCTGCTTCTCTGGGTATACCACTTCATCGGCTCCATTGCGCAGTAGAAACTTCGCCTGCACATCTCGAGCAGCCCTTGCCACTACTTTTTTTGCGCCCAATTCTTTTAGAAGAGAAGCGGTCTCCAGAGAACTCTGAAAGTTATCTCCGATGGCCACGATACATACATCAAAATTACGAACGCCAATAGCAGTGAGGAATTCCTCACTGGTGCTATCTCCGATTTGAGCATTGGTAACAAACGGAAGAATTGCATTAACTCTATCCTCATCTTTGTCGACAGCCATAACCTGATGATTCAATTCATTTAACTTCATAGCAATATGGCGTCCAAAGCGCCCTAATCCAATCAATAAAATAGTTTTCATAAATCCTCCATTGTAGTACATTATCCAACTGTAATTCGTTCTTGTGGTAGTCTGGCACTGTTTCCTTGGAAATTAGAAAGGGCCGCAAATATGAGCGTTAACCCTCCTACTCGTCCAAAAAACATCAATCCAATTAATATTAGGTGCGAGATCCAATTGAGCTGTGGTGTAATTCCAAGTGAAAGCCCTACTGTTCCGATAGCAGAAGCCGTTTCAAATAAGCAAGTCAGGATAGGCAAGTTTTCTACCTTACTGATCACAAGCCCTCCAGTTAAAAACAAAATCAGGTACATCATCAAAACAGTTGCGGCCTGAGATACTGTCTCATTTGAAACCCGTCTGTTAAAAAAGTGGGGGTTCTCTCGGCGGCGAAAAACGGCAAGAGAACTAGCCAATAGGACTGCCAAAGTCGTGGTTTTCATTCCGCCTGCGGTAGATCCGGGTGAACCGCCAATCAGCATTAAAATGGTAGTAATAGATTGTCCGGTCTCGCTCATGGCAGTTAAATCCGCAGTATTAAAGCCTGCGGTTCTAGGGGTAACCGCCTGGAAAAAAGACAACAGCAGTCTTTCCCCTAACGGGGCCTCAGAAAATTCAAAAAAGAAAAAATACACAGCGGGCACCAAAATTAAGGTCCCCGTCACGGTAAGAATTACTTTGCTCTGCATTCGATATTTGTGGAAATGAATCCAGTTTGCACGAATGTCTTCCCAGGTTAAAAAGCCTATGCCACCAATCACAATTAGTAACGCGATCACGATGGAAATGACAGGATTGCTCGCATAATCGGTCAGAGAAGAAAACGGGGTTTTTACCCCCATTAAATCAAATCCTGCATTACAAAAGGCAGAAATGGAATGAAATAGTGAATACCACGCTCCCTTTAAAAGTCCAAACTCACGGAAAAACACCGGAAACAGCAGCGCTGCTCCCAGCAGCTCTACCGCCAGAGCCGTTTTTAGAATAAACCCGGTCAGCCGTACGATTCCTCCCACATTGGGCGCCGCAATCGCTTCCTGCATGGTGCTTCGCTGCATCAGTCCTATCTTTCTGCCCGACAGGATAGCAAATGCACCTGCTACAGTCACAACTCCCAGCCCACCAATCTGGATCAGCAAAATAATGACAGACTGCCCAAAATTGGACCAATAAGTGGCAGTATCATGGATCACTAATCCAGTAACACAAACTGCAGATGTTGAAGTAAACAGAGCATCTAAAAAGGGTGTGCAAATCCCTGCTTTTGTTGATATGGGAAGCATTAGTAACAAACTTCCCACTAAAATGACCAACAGAAAGCCAAATATAATAATCCGGAATGGGGACTTATTGTTTTTATGTAAAAGCTGCCACATAAGTCTCCTCCTCTTAATACATCTTTGTCTTTTCTTTATGCTTTCATTATCAACAGATCATATAAAAGAGGTATTAACGTATTTAGGCATATATTAAGGCGGCATTAAGATGCCGCCTTTTTAACATTAATTGAACATATCCTGGATTACCTGTTTATATTAGAGCCATCCGCATACAAGTGCCATTGGAAAAATAACGATGGTCGTACAGGCACACACCGCGGCTAAAGTAAAGATAGGCATTCCAATAAACATTATTAAAAAGCCCCAAACTCTGTGGTGGAACATAAACCGTTCCATCGAGGCATCCATTTTCTTTTCAAAATGAGAGACACGTTTGAGCAAGGTAAGCATATCTGTCCCCTCCTTATGCCACTATCATAGCGCATAGGAACTAAAATTGGGAAAAAGATTACACGCACAAGCTTAAGAAAAAATAAAAGCTCACCGGCTTTCCTGAAATATGCAGGTAAGCCGGTGGGCTCGTGTTTATTGAATGGATTGCGTCATTGATTGAGTGGAAACAAAACTTTCATCAAAACATGTTCAGCTGCACTGGGATGATTTACACCAAAATAAAGGCGTTCTCCGTTACAGTTCAACAGTTCAAACTGATTTCCGCAACAAGAAAATCGAATGCCCAGCTCATCTAGTACCTGGTAAAGGGCCAACTGCCACTCAATCCAGTTTGGTACCCCGTGTCTCGGTAGCATATCTTTGATCCACTCAAATTCTGGCGGCGAAAGATGCTTTGCCAAAAACAATTTCCACAATGTTTGCTTTTGATTGAGTGCAAGTCCGGTCAAACATGCCTCGGGGCACTCCTGCACAATTTCCTGTGAAAAAGATACGTAACAGAAGGAAAGTGTACGGTCCATTTGAGCTAGCTTCTGCTCCTCCAGAAAATCACTATAGCTCCAATCCAGCGCCACAACCTGATTCTCTTCATCCTCTGCCGCCGATAACAGCAATGCCATTGCTTCCGCCGCCAAAGCGTTTGGAAATGTTATGCAAATATAAAAATCACACAGCTCATCATACCAAACTCCGGAAATATTCCTCTGTTTCAGCGTATATTTGCCATCTATCTGCACAAACGAAAGCTCAACCAATTCATCTCTGTCCGACATTCCAAACACCTGTACAGGCCATGTCGAAGCGACCTTATAAATCAGTGGTCCAAATGTCTGTGCAAATTCCAAGACAGGGACAGATTGGACCTCATATCCAAATTGGACCTGCATCTGTCCTTGTTGACAAGCCACCTTGTGGGACTGTCCAAACCAATCACGCAGAGCGCTTGCTAAGGAGAGCAGAAGCCACGCTGGTGTATCATCTTCGACAGGCAGCAATGTTTCAAACCCACGCTCCAGTGTCTTCTCATAATGAAATTGCATTTCGTTCGCCTCCAATTAGGGGACTCAGAAAGCTACCCTTATTTTGTTGTCTGGCTTACCAGGCCCATGGCCTTTGCGATGTCCAGATTTACGCCCAGCACATTGACGGTCTCTTCCCCGAAAACACCCAGCAGCTTGCCGGTGGTGTTGTCGGCCACAATCTGGCTGAGCTCCTCCTCGCTCAGGCCGGAGGCCTGGGCCAGGGCGGGGATCTGAATCTGAGCACTCTCAGGAGAGACATGGGGATCCAGACCAGATCCGGAGGCAGTCATCAGGTCGGCAGGGATATCCTCCCGCTTCACGCCGGGATTTGCCGCCAAGAACTCTTCAATGTCGGCCTCCACCCGCTCAGTCAGGGCAGGGTTGGACGGAGCATAGTTGTTGTTGCCGGAAGCCAAACCGGCAAACTCTGTACCGTCATTATAGAACTGGTTACCTTCCTCATCCTCGTAATAAGTATTGTAATTGTAAGCAGAAGGGCGGCATTTCATGAAATAAGGCTCTGTAAAGTCCTGGCCCACATTGGCAGCACCTACCGGTTCCCCATCTGCAGTCACCAGACTACCCTTGGCCTGGCCGGGGAAAATAACCGCAGACAAACCACTGAGCACTACTGGGAATGCAAAGCCACACAGCAGCAACAGGATCAATGTCACAACCACAGACTGGCGGACCCAGTGCATTGTGGTCTGTTTATTTGTATCATTCATAACGGAAACCTCCTTAGACAAGGCCGATGAGGAGCGGGGCAATGATCATATCGATCAGTTTAATGCCCACAAAGGGAGTAATCACACCGCCCAAGCCATAAATCATCATGTTGCGTGCCAACATTTTTCCGGAAGACATGGGGCGGTACTTGACGCCCTTCATCGCCAGAGGGATAAGGCAGGGAATGATGATGGCGTTAAAAATCAGAGCCGACAGGATCGCGCTGTATTCCGTGGTCAGGTGCATGATATTCAGCACCCCCAGTTGGGGAATGGATGCCATAAACATAGCGGGGATAATGGCAAAGTACTTTGCGATGTCGTTGGCAATGGAGAAGGTGGTCAAGGAGCCACGGGTAATGAGCAGCTGCTTGCCAATCTCGACCACTTCCAGAATCTTTGTGGGATCGGAATCCAGATCCACCATGTTGGCCGCTTCTTTGGCAGCACTGGTGCCGGAGTTCATGGCCAGGCCCACATTGGCCTGGGCCAGAGCTGGGGCGTCGTTGGTGCCGTCGCCGGTCATAGCTACGATCTTGCCCTCAGCCTGTTCCTTCTTGATCACGCTGATCTTATCCTCAGGCTTGCACTCTGCGATAAAGCCGTCCACGCCGGCCTCCTTGGCAATGGTGGCCGCCGTCAGGGGGTTGTCGCCGGTACACATGATGGTCTTGATGCCGATGGCGCGCAGGCGCTCAAAGCGCTCCACCATACCGGGTTTTACCGTGTCCTTCAGATAGATGACGCCCAGCACCCTGTTGTTCTCGCACACTACCAACGGCGTACCGCCCAGGGAAGAAACCTCTTCCACATGGGCGTGCAGGTCGGCAGGAATCTTTCCGCCCTGCTCTTTGATATACTGTTCAATGGCGTCGGAAGCACCTTTACGCACCTTTGTACCGTCAGGCAGGTCCACACCGCTCATACGGGTCTGAGCGGTAAACTCCATAAAGGTGGAGCCGGGCTGTTCCTCGCTGGTATCACCCAGGCGGCGGGCCAGTTCCAGCGTGGACTTGCCTTCGGGGGTCTCATCGTGCAGGCTGGTGAGGGCCGCACAGCGAATGAGATCGCTGCGAGCAGCTCCTTCCACAGGAAAGAAATCCGCAGCCAGGCGGTTACCAAAGGTGATGGTGCCCGTCTTATCCAAGATCATGGTGTCCACATCGCCGCAAGCCTCCACAGCCTTACCGGACATAGCGATCACATTAAAACGGGTCACACGGTCCATACCGGCAATGCCGATGGCGGAGAGCAGGCCGCCAATCGTAGTCGGAATCAAACAAACCATCAACGCAATCAGCGTAGAAACGGGCAGCTGCACACCACTGTAAATACCAATGGGGTACAGAGTCACAATTACAATCAGGAAAATGATGGTCAGAGAAACCAGCAGTGTATTCAGGGCAATCTCATTGGGAGTCTTTTTCCGGGAAGCTCCTTCAACCAAGGCGATCATCCGGTCCAGGAAGCTATTGCCCGGCTCGGAGGTAATGCGAATCTTCAGCCAGTCGGAAACCACGGTGGTACCGCCGGTAACCGAGCAGAAATCGCCGCCGCTCTCACGAACCACGGGCGCAGACTCACCAGTAATGGCAGACTCATCCACGGAGGCAATGCCCTCAATGACCTCGCCGTCGCCAGGGATGACCTCGCCGGCCACCACCATGACCACATCGCCCTTTTTCAGCTGACTGGAGGAGACGATGGTCTCGTTCCCATTCTCGTCCAGCAGGTGGGCTTCGGTATCTTTCTGGGTCTTCTTCAGGCTGGCTGCCTGAGCCTTGCCGCGGCCCTCGGCCACGGACTCCGCGAAGTTAGCAAACAGCACCGTCACCAGCAGAATAATGGAAACGATCAAATTGTAAATACGCAGGCCGGTATCGCCCTCACCAAACAGCCCCGGCACAATCGTCAGCAGCAGCGTGATCAGGAAGCCGATTTCCACGACGAACATGACCGGATTCTTGATCATATATCGGGGGTCCAGCTTTTTTACCGAACCGATGAGAGCCTGTTTCAGGATCTCCGGGGTCAGCAGCTTTTTATTTTGTTTCTTACTCATATTACGAAAATCCTCCTTAGCCCCAAAGGGTCAGATGTTCAGCAATGGGGCCCAGCGCCAGCGCCGGGAAGAATGTCAGCGCAGCAAAGATATACACCACGAACACAAGAATCACAGCAAAACTTACGGTACTGGTCCGCAGCGTGCCAGCAGACTCGTTAACATAGTTCTTCTTCATCAGCGAGCCTGCAATGGCCAATTGAATCACGATGGGCAGATACCGCCCCAGAAACATGACAATACCGGTGGTAATGTTCCAGAAGTAGGTATTATCTGCAAGCCCTTCAAATCCGGATCCGTTATTCGCTGCAGAGGAGGCGTATTCATACAGCACCTGGCTCAGGCCGTGGAAGCCGGGATTGGTAATGCCAGCCTGACCGGCAGCTGTCGCCACCGCCAGAGCGGAGAAAGCGAGAATCAGCAGAGGGTGGATAATGATGGCTAATGCGGTAAGCTTCATCTCACGTCCCTCAATCTTCTTACCAAGATATTCGGGAGTACGCCCTACCATTAGACCGCAGATGAACACCGCCAGGATGGCGTACAAAATCATATTCATCAGGCCAACACCCTTGCCGCCGAAGACACAGTTGAGCATCATATGCAGCAGGGGGACCATGCCACCCAGGGGAGTCAGGGTGTCGTGCATGTTGTTGACGGTTCCGGTGGTAAAGGAGGTGGTAACCGTGGTGAACATAGCCGACTGCGGAATACCGAACCGGACTTCCTTGCCCTCCATGCTACCCATGGACTGATTCAGACCAATCTGGGCCAAGAGGGGGTTGCCCTGGCTTTCCGACCAATAGCACAGGCTCAGGCCAACCAGGAACAAAATACCCATGGCAAGGAAAATGCTGCGGCCCTCGCGTCCATAAATCTTAGCAGTGATGCCCTCACGGTGCTCAGGCAGTGCATTATCGGGAGCCAGCTTAGCCAGATGCTCTTTCCGGCTGTCGCCGACCATCTTGCCGAAGGTAATGACGCAGGCGCCGGGCAGCAGCATCATGGAGTAGAGCTCCATAAGATTGGAGAGGATCGTGGGGTTCTCCAGCGGGGTGCTGGAGTTGGCACCCAGGAAGCCGCCGCCGTTAGTTCCCAAGTGCTTAATGATCTCCAGTGCAGCAATGGGACCCATGGCGATGGTCTGGAAGGTACCCTCCAGCGTCTTGACCACTACATTGCTGTCAAAGTTCTGGGGCACGCCCTGCCAAACCAGCAGCAGTCCGCCTACGATGGAGAAGGGGATCAAGATACGGGTAGTGATCCGGACTAGATCCACAAAAAAGTTGCCCACATTGTCCTTGGTCTTGCCCGCCAGGCCGCGGATAAAGGCCACACAGGCGGCATAGCCAGTCGCAGCGGAGACGAACATCATAAAGATAATGACCAGCATCTGGGACAGATAGCTCAGGCCGCTTTCACCGGAGTAGTGCTGCAGGTTGGTGTTGGTCATAAAACTGATAATCGTGTTAAAGGACAGAGTGGGCTCCATGCCTTCAATACCGTTGGGGTTAAAAAACGGAATACTCTGGATACGCAAGATCAGATAACCAATGCCAATCATGACTGCGTTGGTCCCGATCAGGGCCAGCACATATTGCTTCCAATTCATTCCCTTGTCGGGGTTGACCCCACCAATCTTATAAATCACCCCATCCACCCGGTCAAATACCGGGTCTGCAAAGGTATGCTTTCCAGCGGCGATATGATACATATACCGCCCTACTGGAATGACAATTATCAAATAAATGAGAATTGTCAGTACCAGCTGTAACATAAGTAATTCCTCCTAAACTGTATCTTCCTCTTTAAAACCGATCTGGGTGGGCCAGGGCATAGACCAGATACCCACCCAGAAGCAGAACAATAATGCCAAGCAAAATCATAACAGTTCCTCCCACTTGATTATTCTTGTTCCTCAACTTGCTTCTGACACCACTTTACCAGAAGCCATACCAGTCCAAATGAGATCAGTAAGGTTCCAATCATGAGCAGATCCATCATGTTTAAAACTCCCTTCTTTACTGGATGTGAGAAACCTCTCTAGACCGCTTCGTATGTGATATTGCCATGTGAATCAACTTTTTTACACCGCACAACAGCAAAAGCAGTCCAATTATGCTTCCCGCCATTATCAGCCGGATTACCATGTATTCCGCCATTTCGCTTTTCTCCTTTCTTTGCGTCCCAACCGCAAAACAAGTACTCATCCGTTTTGCTTACCTAGGATACCCCACGGCGTAATAAATAGGGATTAAGGAAAGCTGATTGATATTAACATAGCATTAATGCAGCTTTGCTTTTTAAATGCCCCAGTGGTCGCTTTTCCCTATTTGGGATATACAACTGGCAAGGAAAATTGGAACATTGTCCCAGACGGTTTGTGATCCGATACCGTAATTTCTCCTCCGTGCATCGCCACAATCGCTTGACAGAGATTCAGTCCCAGACCGAGACCTCTCTGACAGTCTGCCTTTCCCTGTCCTGCCGTATAAAACAAATCAAACAAATGCTTTTTGGCGCTGTCCGGAATACCGGGGCCATCGTCTGAAACTATAATCTGTACCTTATCCCCTACCTGTAGTCCCCTCAGTTCAATATGCGAACCCTTGGGGGTATACTGAATGGCATTGTTCATAATATTGATGAGCACACGCTGAATCAACCGTATATTCATTGTTGCCATTAATGTATCATTGTCCAATTGGACGGAAATCTGGTGATCTGCCGCCCTGCGGTCCAAATGGCGTATGACACTCTCGAACAATTCATCCAGCAATTCAGGACTGGTTTTAAAAGCTTCCTTATCGGTTCCCAGATGAGTGGCAATCAGTAGGTTCTCTGTCATATTGATGAGCCAGTTGGTATCATCATATATAGAGGTATAGAGCGTCTTTCGAGCAGCCTGATCCAGTAATCTCTCCTCCTGCATCAACATCCCTGCGCTTCCGCTGATATTGGTCAGCGGGGTACGGAGATCATGAGACACTGCCCGCAGCAAATTAGCCTGGAGTCGTTCTTTCTGAGCTTGAAGCTCTGCCCGGTTTCGTTCCTCCTGCAGACGAATTCGCTCTTGACTCAAGCCACACTCACTTAAAATTGCAATCATCAAGTTTTTTTCAAACGCATCTGGGACAGAATACCCTACGATGGGGATTCCCACAATCCCCATCACACCTTGCGCTCCTCTGACTGACAGGAACAACCATTTCGCGTCCGGCAGCGTATTTGTAGTTGCCCCTGCATGCTTATTGTTCTTCTGTACCCACTTAGCTACACCAATATCTTCAGAATTTAATCCGGTCAAAATGCTTTTTTCATCTTCCGGTTCAATCCGAAAATTCAAGGTTCCTTCTGCTTCATTCAGCGCATAGAGAATAGGACGGTCGTACATCCGATTTAGCTGCTCTGCCGCAAGGTGCAGGCAATCCCACTCTGTACGCCCCTTTTGCAATTTCTGACTACTCTCCAGCAGAAGCTCTGTATAATAACTTTTTTCCGCAGCCAAACGTGCCTGTGCCTTCACTCGGCTAGCCAAAGAACTGGCAATAATACTGGAAAAGAGCATAATTAGAAATGTGACTGGGTAACTGGGGTCATAGGCCTGAAATGTAAACCGTGGAACTGTAAAAAAGTAATTGAATGCCGCAACACTTAATAGAGAGGCAATCGCTCCGTAAAAGTGTCCGCCAGTCCAAACTGCTGTAAGCAGCACTCCCAAGATATACACTGTAATAATATTTGACTCGCTGAATCCTGCGTAAAAAAATCCAAAGCCCACCGCAGTCGATAAAATTAGAGATAACAGCATAATAGCAGTATCCTTCCAGCTGAACCTCGAACCGGATATCCGAATTCTGCCCATACGCTTTTTATACAAGGGCTGGTGGTCTGGGATAATATAAACATCCAGGTCTGTTAATTCGATCAATCGATCTGCCAAGCTTTTTTTCCCGGTAATAAAATTCTGCTTATGGTTAATACGGCCCATCACGATTTTGGTCACACCGCTAACCCGAGCATATTCCGCAATCTGCTCCGCAGGATCCGCACCATAGACGGTCGCAATCTGTGCTCCCAACTGCTCAGCCAAACGCAGGTTTCCGCGAAGGCGTTTCAGATTCTCTCCAGAAAGTTCTTTTGTTTCCGGTGTCTGAACAAACAGCGCCGTAAACCCGCTATGAAAGGCTTCCGCCATACGCGCTGCCGTCCGGATTACCTTGGCGTTTGACGGGGCAGATGACAAACAAATTAAAATATGTTCTCCAGCCTTGGCGCTTTTTCCTTTTCCTGCCTGAAGGGCTGTACGATTTAGCTGGTCCGCAGTACGACGCATCGCAATTTCACGCAGCGCAGCCAGATTCTCTGTGGTGAAGAAATTCTGAAGCGCCTGCTTTGCCTGGCGCTCTCGATATACTTTTCCTGCCTGAAGCCGTTTTACCAATTCATCTGGTTCAATATCCACCAATTCAACTTGATTGGCCCGGTCAAAAACATGATCTGGTATCCGCTCATTTACTGCGATTCCAGTAATTGATGATACCAAATCATTCAGCGACTCCAAATGCTGCACATTCACTGTTGTATACACATTGATTCCGGCCTGAAGCAATTCTTCCACATCTTGATACCGCTTTGTGTGCCGACATCCCTGTGCATTATTGTGAGCCAACTCGTCTACCAAAATCAGCTGTGGCTTTCTTTGCAGAGCTTGATCCAAATCAAATTCCTTTAGTTTGATCCCACGGTAGTCGATCTCTTTGCAGGGCAAAACCTCCAGCCCGTCCAGAAGTGCCAATGTGTCCGGCCTAGCATGCGGCTCTACATAGCCCACTACAACATTGATTCCCTCTTTTTGCGCCTGATGGGCCGCCTCAAGCATTGCGTAGGTTTTGCCAACCCCTGCGGCATAACCAAAGAATATCTTTAGCCTACCGGGAGAAACTGAATCTTCGGAAAAAGACGATGCATATTCCTGGTTTCTTTTTTCTTCACCCATATGCATTTTCCTCCTGACTTTCATCAAAAATACACTTTTTATTTTATCGTATCATGGCTAGTACTATGAAATTATAAATAATTCGTCCATGCTATTAAGATGGGATAAAGGCCGTAAAAAACCGGACGCCAAAACTATTTGGCGTCCGGTTCATATTTGTCTGTCTCACTCCACGCTAAAATGCGCTTGGCCATAGCATAAATTCCTGGTTTATAGAGAACCAGAACCACATCCAACTCGGGATGGCGATCTACAAAATCAGAAATTGCTTTCCCCGCTATCCGAATCGCCTCTTCTCGTGGGATATGGTACTCGCCCGAAAAGATCAGGGGAAATGCAATACTTTTACAGTTACAAGCCTGTGCTCTGGCCATAGCCCGACGGTAGCAATCCTCAAGAAGCATGCGTTCTCGCTCCGTCCCGCCATACCAATTTGTCCCTGCCACATGAATAATATACCGGGCTGGCAGTCCAAAAGAAGGTGTCACGGCAGAATGCCCGATTGCACAGTGCCCAATTCTTTGGCAAGCCTGTTCCAGTTTTACAGTATCCGCAGCCGAAAAAATTGCTTCGCAAATTCCTGGCGTTCGAGTGAGTTCGGTGTTTGCTGCGTTAACAATGGCATCAGTAGCGACATTCACGATATTTCCCTGCCTTAGATAATACGACATTTAAATTCCCTCCCCTACATGAGCATACCACATGCCAAATAACCAACCGCAGAAATTCCCGTTGCACACAGTGCATAAGGAATCTGCGAAAGAGCATGATCCATATTCTCCATCTTACAGCAGCTGGAGGTCAAAACTGTTGCATCCGAATAAAAACAGGCGTGGCTGCCCAATGTTGCTCCAGACACAATCGCGCCCATAACCAAAACCAGATTTGCATCCACGCTCTGTGCCAGAGGAAGTAGAATTGGTGCTACAATAGCTGGGATTCCCCATACACTGCCTGTCGAAAAATTTAAAAGCGCCACCACTAGGAAGGTAACCAAAGGAAAAATTACCGCATTGATGTAGGGCTGCATCAAGGTAATGATATAATTTGCAATTCCAATATCAGACATTGCCTCTTGCATCACAAAAGCAAAGAAAATAATTGCCACTGTAGGAATCATATTGCAGAAACCGTGCATAGAAAGATCACAAAATTTTGTAAAGCTCATCTTACCGCGAGGAATGTAGAGTATAAAGCATACACCTATTGCAGCTACAACTGCCAAAAATAATTCCCCAGAAAAAATAGCCAACGCAATTAGCACGCCTACTGGCAAAACAAAATCGATAATGTTCCCCTGTGACTGGAATTCCGACTCGTCATCTTCTTCATTGAGCGCAGCACTCTCAGGAGAGTAGACTTTTCCAGTTTCCCGCAGTCGTCGGTACGCCGTTCTCATTCGTCCAATTTTAGGAACGAAGCCCATAATAAATAATGGCACAATAATTACCGCTGCAATTGCATAAAATGTAAACGGTATAACATGATAAAAAGTCTCCATTGCAGATCCATACCCTAGATCTGCTACGCCCGGTTGGGCAAAAAATAAGCCTGAAAAGAAAATGGCCCAAGTAGAAAACGGTAGAATTGCACACACTGGTGCACCCGTGGAATCTATAATATAGGATAAAGCTTCTCTAGGGACTTTCCGCTGGTCGGTAAGCTTTTTCATACAGGTGCTCAATGTCATAATATTTAAGTAGTCATCTACAAAAATTAGGATACCCATAATCCATGTAACCAGCATGGTAGATTTCGGCCCTCGGCAAAGTCGCCCCAAAATTTTGGTGAATCCAAGGGTACCATGAGAAGCCCCCAACAAGGTAATCAGGCTTCCAAAAAGTGCACATACCAAAAATACCCACTGATGAGAGTAGTCGGTAGCCACGCGGAAAAAGGCATCCATCCAGTCGGACGGGATATGGCCTAAGGCATCTACACCTTCTACGGGAAGTAATGCCGCATTTGTTATAACGTAGGTAAAGTACAGTTTACAAGGGACTACACAGGGTAGGTATCTGACGGGAGGGGTGCCGCCAGTCAGATTTTCCATGTGATGTTCAAGCTGTCGCTTGTGGCGGCTATGGTGGTGATCATCAAATCCACCACACGCCGCTTGTCATCAAAAGATACATTCTCCCAGGTATCGAGGTAGCCGGAAATCTGGCTGACCTGTTCCGGGCTGATGGCCTCCACAGTCAACTCCGCTATCCTTGCCAGAAGTTCCTGCTTGCGCCCGTCCAGTTCCGCTATCTTCACATTCACATAGGAGAACAGGACATTGTTTGCCCCCGTCAGACTGTCCACCAGCTTTTCAATCTCGCTGTCTACATGGGCAAGTTCCACTTGCAGGGCGGTGATTTTCGGGTTTGCCTTTGCCGCTTTCTTTTTTCCTGTCAGCGTCTTGTAGCTTGCCAGCTTCTTTACCATCTGCTGATAAACAACCGCTTCCAGTTCCGAAGTGATGATTTTCCCACAGCCAGGACAGCTTTTATTGTCCAGCCGTTTCGTGCAGCGGAGATACTGTTTGCCGGAGGGATTGTAGATACTCATAAGAGCATACCCGCAATTCCCGCACTTGATTTTTCCTGCCAGCCATGTGTGGGTGGCTTTCCGGGCAGACTGGATTTTCATGTTGTTCATCAGCTTCTTACGGCAGGTCAGCCAGATGTCGGAGGGAACAATGCCCTCATGGGGAGCCAGTACCAGCATTTGGTCTTTCAAGTCGTTCTTTTTGCTGGGCTTCACATCCCGCCCTTGATACAGATAGCAGCCGTTCATGCCTGTAAAATCGGCAGCGTCATTGACAATGATTGTCCCTTGACTTTTGAAAAATTCGTACACATCAAGGTCTGCCTGCACATAGACAGGATTGCGTAACATCTGCGCTAGCGTGGGGCGTATCAGCTCTTTGCCATGGAACAAAATCCCCTGTTCCGCAAAGTACCGGGTAATGTCCCCGTAGGAGGTTGTGGGCTGGGCATACATCTCAAACATCAGCCGGATATTTGCTGCTTCGTCCGGGTTTACCACCAGCTTCTTTGTGTTGATACCGTCCATCTTAATCGGCTCTGTATGGAAGCCGTAAGGGGCTTTCCCGCCCATCTTGAAGCCCCGCTGACTGCGGGAGTAGTAAGCGTCCGTCACCCGCTTCTGTATCGTTTCCCGTTCAAGCTGGGCGAACACGATACAGATATTCAGCATAG
>OHAD01001799.1_pt1 | contig 18537 bp, 2 predicted proteins | sample 1577011 | NCBI WGS metagenome assembly OHAD01 (sample SAMEA3541510, study PRJEB24748) | human gut metagenome | biome: human gut; feature: human-associated habitat; material: faeces | place: China | collected 2012 | reverse complement strand
TCTGTAAAATTATAAGTCCTTCTATGGTAAAATTATTATCATAGGAGGACTTTTGCTATGGGAAGGACAAAAATTGTACAAATTATATTGCAATTTTGTAATTGAAATAAACTAACAATATGATATAATATAGTTAGATGCGAAGATATGTTTTCCATATAAATAATACATTTTTAATTTAAAATTAAAACTTATAGATTTGTTTTCCGGTTTGGGTCTGTAAGTCCAAATTTAAATTTTTGTATTTGAAAACTATCTTTCTTATTATGCAAGGTTAATAAGGTGGCTAACTTGCACCAATATTTTTTTATAAGTAATTAAAATAACCACCGATTAAAGTAGTGTACTGAAGATAGATACACGCTATCACTTTAGCACATTACAAGGCAGTAATTCAACTGTCTTAGTTAAAGAACAACTTTAACTAAAATGGAAGTCCAACCATGAAAAATGGACAAATAAAAAAAGAAAGGAGATATCATGAAGAAATTCAGTGATAGTAGTTTAAAAAGAGTTTTATCTTTACTACTAGCAATCGTAATGATGATAGGCCTTGTGCCTACAAATGCTTTAGCGGAAGGCTCAGAAGATGGTTCTACAAATCAGAGAACTTCATCTAGAGCAGTTGACGCAGAAGGCAAACCACCAGTTGAGTGGGACAAGACACACGGGAAAGATCGTGACGACGGATCATCCTACTGGTCACTACCATCAGGTGTATCTGTTGTCAATGCTCACAATGGTCCAGACCCACTAAACACATTTGGTTTTACATACCTAGGTAAGTACCTAGATGACCAAGGACGTGTAGTACTTAAGTTTGATATCGGTCATAGACCGACAGCTAACTCCGGCGTATGGAGCAGGTATGTAATGCGTTTCCCTAAGGAACTCTACCAAGCGGTAGACCCGGAAGCCTCCTATGTACTATGGAAGCAAACCGAAGTCTATAAAATCGATAACTTTGACAGGCTATATACTACAGACGTCACAGACCAACAAGCCTTTACCTACCAATTCCCTTTTAGGAACTCCGGCAGCCAATACCAACACCGTGAGATAAATGTTGTATTGAAGAAAGATGTTAATTGGGAAAAGGACTTTGAAGGCAAATCACAAGTAATCCAACTTCGTCTTTACAATGGAGACAATAATAATCTAAAGATATTCTCTACGTCTGCTTGGGGTTCAAATTATAAGTTTACATCTTTTGGTTACAATACTCATACAAAAACAGCTGTTGTTGGCGACCTTTCAAAGCGTCCTGGAGACCTTATGGAATCAACAACTATATCAATGGCAGGTATTTACAACGATGTATTCCACACAGCAGACTCCACGTTACAACTAGATAAAGAGAATAAAAAAGTAAGGATTATATACAATATTGCAAAGACTAATACCAATGCTCCTGTAGGAACACCAAACTCTGAATATAAGGTTCTTGGAGAAGACCTTGCTCTTCGCCAATCCCTTGACCCTGAATTTGTTAGATTTTTAGACTTAACAGATAAGAACGCAAAGATCGGTACCTTCAGGCTATATCACGAAACGGAATTGCCATCCAAGGATGGTCCTCTAAAAGCAGAGTCAATTGACATCTATGCCAGAGACCTAAACGGCGTTAAGAAGACTCCTCAAGGAGAAATTGCCTTAGATGAAAATGGGAATCCAATCTATACCCGTAAAGACAAGTCTGTATTTATCCAATTCGGTACAAAAGATTTCGTTGATAAGGAAAATCCTGATTCAACAGATCCAAATTATATATTCACAAAGATAACTGATGGTGTCAACATATACAACCCTACTAACAACGGTAACGGTATCCTTGGTGTATTCGAATACAATATCGATCCTACATTAATTAACGCCACTATGATTAAGAACAAAGAGTTCTCTAAGAACTTCATGTTTGACACTCGTTACTTAACATCGAACAATGAAGGTATGCGTAAGTACACAGGCGTTGTTCAAAAGGATATCGTCTACGGACCAAATACAAAAAACTTCTATAGCATCCGTACTCAAGATTATACATCGTTAAATACTAGCGTTTCAGGAAATAATACAGCTGTAGACTTTGTTTTGAACATTGGTGGGGCTAACGGAATCTGGAAGTCTTGGAAGCGTGAAGGTGCAGCATGGTTCGATGAAGGCTCAAAAGACTATGCAATTTCAACCTATGGTAAGCAGTTCTACATGACAGACCACCCAATAAGAATAGGTGGTACTATAAAGGCTGGAACTCCTATTACAGTCTATATACCGGAAAGCAAATCAAAGAATGTAAGGAAAGTTCAATTTGACCTAGTAACAGGAAACAAAAAGGGAACTTCGCCTACAGCTCTTAAGGATCAAAAGTCGTTAACAGGTGGAAACAGTGTTACACTAACTAAGGAAACTAAGGAAAATGGTTCTGATGTCTTCCACGATCCAATGTATATTAAAAACACAGTGTCAACAATTGGTGGTTCAGCTATCAGAGAACAATATACACCTATCATTGATGAAATCTTTACAGACTCAAAAGACTTCACAGGTATTATGAGAACTGAAGGTGGTGTCCTAGCTTCTCTATACAAACCAGAAGCAACTGAAACTAAAGAACACTTTGGCGAAAACTGGTTAGTTTCTGAAGCTGATGATAAAGGAAATATTACTAACTACGAAAGAACCGACGGTAAACTTAAAGAAGGGGAAAAACCAGAATCCATTTCTCCTGATAAGATTCAAGAAGAAAGAACTGTAAAAGGCAAAAACGAAAAAGATCAAGTAGTAGACAAAACTTTTAAAGGTTTTAGATTTACTATTAAAAAACTTTACTCTGGTGGAGAAGATTTTGCAAAATCGGATAATGAAACTTTAATATCAGGCTTCAAGTTAATCAAGGACCAACCTGTTATGTTTAATGCCTTTAGACATACATCACTACAATCTGCACCAGTTTATGAACAAGTTCAAGCAAAAGTTAAGTTTATGACTTACCCAGATCAAGGTGCTTATATGGAAAAAATAGTTCCACTTAACAAGGAATACTCCATAGAACCAGAAAAACTTAATGCCCAAGGACTTGAAGAAGTGACAAGATTAAAGACAACTGGTAAGCCAAATCCAACTTACAAACCAAATGGATTTAAAGCAAAACCGGGCGTAGATAACATCCGTGTAGATGAAAACGCAAAGACTGTAACAGTGAAGAGAAAATCTTTAACAGAAACAAACTCTTTCGATACAGACAAAGATGTAACTTACCCTAACTTCCTTAATCACGACGGTTATGCTTACGGAGTAAACAGCTCTGACCAAACTATAAGAGATGCAGCTGTTAAAGAATTTATTAAGCGTATATATCCAGATCCAGAATTTGATAGTCAGCTATCATCTGATCCTAACAATAATAAAAGAGCAGATGGCAAGGTTGTAATCGGATGGACAACTAAAGAACTAAAGGATAATGGAACAAGATCTGCCATAGACCAATACTATGATCTTGAAAAAGACAAAAAGGTTCTGAGCGACATTAAGCAATGGAAGTATGTTGATGAGGACAAACAAACTTATATCTTTAACGAATATTCCCCAGTAGACAAGAACAGAACAGTTTACGCAGTTTGGGGTACACCAAGCTTAGTACTACACGCTAACAATACTGATTTAGATAAAGAAGTAATCGTCCGTATTCCTTATAATAAAGACGATATTAATACGACAAATAATATTATAGATGCGATGACATCTGCTACTAAGGACGGCTTAAAGAAAAGTAACGTCATTAAAAAGCTTCCTCAAGCCCCTTATAGCTACAAATCCAAGAGCTTGGGCGAAGACTACGCGCCTGAATTAGATGCATTTATAAAAGAAGGATCAACTTTTGTCGGCTGGACAATGAAGCGTTATTCAAATGATGAAAAATCCGAATTCGTTGCAGGTAACAACAACGACCGTATCGGTGAAATCCAAAAGGGCCTTACCAAAGACGGCAAGAGCCTGCCTGTAAGAACTGAGTCCAGTCAGTACATGAGTGGCAAGCGTGACGTCTACGTGCCAAACGGATATAACTTTGCAGTATCAAAGGGCTTTGACCTATTGATGAAGGAAGGAAAGGACATCCACCTTTTTGCAAACTACAGACCTTACTTCGATGTAAAGGTTAAACCAAGCTATATGAACATCGACAAAACTGCTGATAAAAGTCACCAATATGGTAAATATGTAGACAATGTAGATGCTAAGAAGAAGAAAGCTTTAGACATTGCCCTACTATATAGAACTGCGGTTACACCATATGAAAAACCTACAGTTCTACAAAGTGCGACATACAACCCACTTACAAAAAAAGAAATAGCCGATAGCAGTCCTATTATTCAGCACTGGGACGGAACCCCAAATAAGATTCTTAGCTGGAAGGTACCAGGATACGACCGTGAAGGTATGAGACAATCCTTCGTAGCAACAGTAGTACCACAAGGCAAGACAGACATTTACCACAAATTCAAGAAAGAAAATCCTGACACTGGTAAGATCTACGACTGGAACTCACTAGGTTTCACAACATTTGTTAAGGTTGCTGGTGATTCAGCTGAGCTTGAGAAGGGAGCTCCAAGAAACTTACACGAAACTGTCGACAGAGGGGACCCATACGGAGTCGGTCTTGCTAAGCAACAAGCCTTTACAGTAAATACTGAGGGCAAGATAGATGCCTTTACATCAGCTACATCTAGACAAGCTGTTGTAAGAAAAACTCCAGAGAGTGCAGAAGAAGTAAAAGGATACAACATCTTCCTTACAAATACACCACAAGCAATTCCGAGTCCAAACTTTGAATCAGTTAAGGACACAGATACTACAATCGACATCAACTTTGATAAAAGTTTAGTAAATGAAAAACTTACAAAACTTAAGTTAAAAGTTCCAACAGCAGTTCAAGACGGTGTAGAAAAAGAAACTAATAAACCAAAATATAAATCTGTTCTAAAAGATTTAGAGTTTACAATAGCAGCCGATGGCAAGACTTTCACAGGACCAGAGGGCATGACAGCTACTCTAAACGAAAATACTGGTAAACTTACTATAGGTAACTTTACACCTACTGCAGGCTTTGACTTTGGAAATCTTCCAGCTGGAGAAAACTTCAGAACTATCTACGGAACATATGTTAATAAAGATAGCGCTGAAGGGGACACAGGTAAGGTTGTAATCACTCAAGTCCTAACATCCTTCCCAGTTAAACACATGGAACAAGTCCTAAAGAGGGATGGAGAAACAGCTAGAATTGAGTTTACAGTTCCAAATGAGGGACCAACAGACCAAGTAGTACCAGGTACAATATACACAGCTCAAAAATTTGACAAAGATCAAAATAAATGGGTTGATGTCGGTTCCTTAGAAATTGAAGGAAGTAACCAACGTGGTTCTAAGAAAGAAATGAAATTGGAAGGCGACCTAAAAGACGGCGACCTAATCCGTATCAAATCTAAAGAACCTGGCAAGCTAGAAGCTTACTCAGTTGGTGAAAAAGACGGCGCTTATACACCACTTGTACCAGACCCTAATGATACTAAGAACCCGGTAGCCGACAAGAACCGTTACCTAATCCTTGACCTGAAAGGACCAGAAGCAGAAGGTAAAGCAACAGACGAACGTTTTAGACGTTATATCGATATCGATGCAACTCTTAAGGAAGCACCAGGCAAAGATGTTACTATAGAAGTAGGCTTCGCAGGTGAACAAGGTGACCCTGGTAACTCAAAATTTACTGGAGATAAGTCAGATGTTATTAAGTTCTACAACCAAGTTGTTCACACAGAGGATACAATCCATGGTGTATGGATTACAGCTACAGACCAGTTTGGAAATACTAATACAACTAAGTTGACTTACGACCAAACTTATCAATTAGTAGTAACAACTACGGGAATCAGACCGAGACGAAACTATTTAAGATTGAAGTCTGAAAGAGCAAATACAAGTGTAAAATTAACCTTCTACAAAAAAGGAAAAGTAGTTCATGAGGAAACAGTCAAGATTAATGACGCTAACAAGTTCCAAAAATTCACTCTTGATAATTATAGGATGGAAAAAGGAACCTATGTCCAATTAGATGGATCTTGCACTGAAGACGACAAACTTTACACTACTAACCCATGGAAAGAGTTTATAAACTAATTAAGCTTAAACAAAATGTAAGAAAATAACTATTACTTGGGGAGGTAACTCCCCGGGTAATAATACAAAAGGAGAAAAAATGAATAGTAAGAGAATAATTTCGCTGATTCTATCTATTCTAATGACCCTTCAAGTTTTTGCATTCCAAACTCCAGTCAATGCCATGGAAGGAGTTAACCCAACAATACAAAAATCTGAAGGACAAAAAATAGGTAAGAGATCAGAAGTATTCGAATTCAAAAATAATGAAAAACCAAACTGGTTTTATACAAGGAGAAGATCTCTCTTTGGAGCCAGAGACGTTGGTTTAACAAAATCAGAAAAAGTAAAAATTGAAACAACTGCAACAGGCCTCGATGAAGGCGAATTCAACTGGGAAGCCTTTGGACAAAATAAAAAGTTCAATGCTTGGATTGAAGTTGCCTATGCAGGCGACGTTAATGAAGAAGGTGAACCGATAAGACACAAGGTTTCCGAGGATTTTGAAATCAACAAAGCAGGCACCATTGATACCAATATTACAGTGGATGCGTCAAAAACAGTTGAAAATTACTTCATTGTAACAGAATACGATGAAGAGCCAGATTCCTTTAATATTAATGCGTTTTTCGACAGAACGACGATAAAATCGGATAAGGGAGAAAAATCTATTGCCTTTAAACTTGATGTCCATCAAATTGTAAGCACTAAGATAACTTACAATTTAATAGACGAGTACGGCAAGGCAATTGATTTAACTGATACCAATGAAGCAAAACCGGCAGATACTGACCTTGCAAATCTAGGTAAAATTGGTGATGTCACTACCTTTAACCTAAAGAATGAAGGCACTGAAAATCTTTGGCAAGAAGAAATGCAAAAAGATGAACCAAGCTTTGATGAGTCGGATTTAACAAGTTCATCTCTAGCATTGGCTTTAACAAAAAATCAAATCACATCCAACAACATCGACTATAAACTTACATCAACTTATGATGTAATCAAGGGTGGTAAAGTTACTATCCAAAGACAAAAAGATGTAGTAACACCAAAAGACCCCAAAAATCCTGGAGGCATCCCAGAAGGCTATGCAAGAATTAAACTTGTAGCTGATGAAACAGGAAATGGAAGTAAAGGTACTTTTAATAAGGACAACCCACAAGATACTCAAAGAGTTGTCGATGTAAGAGCTGGTAAGCCTTATACGACGGCTCAAACTGAAATTGATAAACAAGCCAAGCCATTCCCACTAACAAGTGAAAATAAAGTCGACACCGGTAAGACCTTTAAGGCATGGGATCCGGAACTAAATACGCTTGGCAATGCAGTAGCAGATGAGACCAAAACCCTCCACGCTACCTACCAAACAAGTAAGGAAGAAATAATTCCTTACCTACCTGGCGAAGAAGTTCCAACAAAGGACAAAGACGGACTTCCAATCCCAACTGATTATGTAAATATAACTTTCAATTCAGAAAGCGAAAGTAAAGGTAAGGTAAAGATCGGCGACAAAGAAGGCGCAACAGTACTTGCAAAAGTAAAACCTGGCATCGACCTTTCTCAAAAAGCTGAGATAACAACTGTACCGGCAGAAAACTACGGCTTTACTGAATGGAAACCAGCACTTACAAAGGCAGCAGCAAATCAAACTTATACTGCATACTTTGTAAAATCCGGCGACAAGATTAACGAAGGCAACCCAATACCAAAGGATTGGTTTAAGGTAACAGTTAGCCAAGACAAAGACTCAATCAAGCCTGGCACAGTAACAAAAGCTGTATATGCAGTTAAACCTAACGACAAATTAGGACAAGATAAATTTGCTGATGTGTCAAATGCTGCAAACGATGGCTACAAAGACCCAGCATGGTATGTCGGTTCAGATAAAGTTGAAAGACCATACGAAGTAGCAATCAATTCTTCTATGGACTTTGTTGCAAGAGCAACTGAACTTGAATCACATAAGATTACAAAAGACAATGGTTTAAAACCAGTCGATTTTACAGCCTATAAGGGCGACGAAATGGGCGAAGACTTCTGGAAGAAGGGTGTTAAACTTGAAAAAGCTAACGAAAACCTTCAAAAACTATTAGATGCAGCCAAAGTTACTGACGCTACAACACCTGCAAGAACAACAGTAGAAGCTGGCGAAAAAACAGGTACTCTAAAAGTTACTTTCTCAGATGGCTCATTCATAGAAGTACAAAACCAAAAACTTACAGTTATCGATACCAAGGTCGAAATCGACTACGGTAAAGAAAATGATAAAGACGCCAACGCACCTCGCCACAATGACGAAGTGGTAAAGGGCGAAATAAAAACGTCTGAAACTGTAGAAGGTGCAAAAGTTGAAATCTTAGATAGTGAAAACAATGTTATAGGTATCACACTTGCCAAAGCCGACGGATCATTCATCGCAGGTACAAGAAAACTACAAGCTGGCGAAAAAATCAAGGTAAGAGTAACACTACCAAAGGCAGTAAAAGCATCAGAACCAGTTGAAAAAGTTGTTAAGTTAAACGCTGACAGATTAAACGAACTTCTAAAAATTGCTAATGCACAAAAAGATAACTTTAGTAAAAAGCAAAATGCTATTATTAAAGAAAAATTAGAAGCGCTTGGCACTGCCATTACAGAAGCTGAAAAGCTTGTCGATAAAAATGGTAAGGCAATTGGCGAAGACACTGCAAAGAATCAAACAGCAATTGACAGTAAAGTTAAAGCTTTAGAAGAAGCTCTTAAGGCACTAACAGCTAATATCCCACCTACTATTTCAGGTCCAAAGACTCACGAAATATTTGTAGGCGAAGACTTAGATCTTGAAAAGCTAGTTGACGTAACAGACGGCGATGGAGCAGACGACCTAGTAGAAGTTGATGGTTCAAAGGTTAAGGTAGAAGTTAAAAAAGTAGATAAACAAACTGAAACTCCAGTTGCAGATCTTTCTACTATTAAAGACACTGTAGGAACTTACAAGGTAACATACACTGCAAAAGATAAATCAAATGCAGAAGTTACTCACGAAATGACACTTACAGTTAAGCCAAGAACTACTTCAGCAATCGAAGTAACTAAAGACCCAACTAATATGTCTTACCTAATTACTGAAAAGAATGGCAAGGCTAAACTTAACCTTGATGGTATGACACTTAACTTAGTTGATAATCTTGGTAAAAAGACTAAGGTCGAACTAACAGATCCAAAAGTCAAATTCAAAGTTAATGATAAAGAAATCAAAAACGGTGGAGACCTTACACTTGAAGATGACGTTAAGTTTATCGAAGTTGAGTACACACCAGAAGGAAGTCAAACTCCACTTAAGGCTCAAACAAAAGGCGTTCTTCGTGTAGGCCCAGACTATGATAAGGATGGAACAGACGACAGAACTCAAAACTTTGATCCAGAAAAGATTGAAAAACTTGTAGTCGTTAAACAACCACAACTTGACTATATTGCTAAAGATAAGTCAGAAGCAGACAAAGTATTCAAGCTAAACCTTGAAGGCATGATTGTAAGAATGACAGACAAGGCAGGCAAGGAAAAACTTGCTATAGTTAAGGAAGGCAAGTTCTACGATTACGACGAACAAACTAAAGAAATCACACAGTTAACTGCAACACCAGCTCATGGTGCAACATTAACACCACAAACTAGTGATACTGATAAGGGTCATAATGGAAGTAAGGTTACTATAACTGGACCAAATAATTCTAAAGCAGAAACAGAACCATTAAAAGTATTCTACGATGCTAATAAGGATGGTAACCCTGACTACGGTCAAGAACAAAAAACTCCAGCACCATCAGCAATGGCTAGAAACGTTGGAGAAAATCCTAAAGTTACAACAGTAGAAGGTATGGCAACACCAGGTGCAGTAATTAAGATTACTGACAAGGACGGAACAGCATTAACAACTGAACCTAAAGAAGTTGTAGCTGGACCAGACGGAAAATACACTGCAACAATTAAGCCAATGCTTGCAGATGGTACAGAAATCAAAGTAACAGCAAAACTTGGCGAAATGGGCGAATCAGACCCAACAGAAGCAAAAGTATTTGACGACAAGAACGACAACAAGCAACCAGATAGGGACGAAGGTTTCAACATTGCAAAAGCAACAGATATTAAATTTGTTGACCAACCAGACCTAACTTACCTTGTTAAAACTAAAGAAACAGAAGTAACATTTGATGGTAAGGATGGAAAAGGCAAGCCAATTTACCTTGAACTATCTTATAAGAACGGTAAAAAGACAGAATCCAAAATCATGACTCTAGAAGAATTGATGAAGGATAATGCCAACATCTCTGTGACACCAGCAAATGGTACAAAAGATAAGATTGGGAATGACCCAGCAACTCTAGTTGGAAAAAACATTGAAGTTAAACTAAAGAATGTTGTTGAAAAACAAGGAGCAACTGAAGACCAAAAAACAGTTGCAACAGCAACATCAACAAACAAGTTTGCTATCGAAATCGATGCAGATGGAAATGGAAAAGCTGACGAAGACGAAACAACAGCAACACCAACAGTAACTGCAAGAAACATTGGAACTGATAACAAAACAACAGTAGAAGGAACAGCACCAAAGGGATCAACAGTTACAATCAAGTACACTACTCAAGGTGGACAAGTAACTACTAAGACTGTTACAGCAGGCGATGACGGAAAATATACAGCAGATATAACACCTAAGTTAGAAGCTGGTATAGAAGTAAAAGTAACAGCAAAAGACGGAGAAAAGAAAGTTTCTCCAGAAGTAAAAACTCAAGTATTTGACGACAAAGATAACGACGGTAAAGACGACAAATCACAAAACTTCGATATCACAAAAGCAGATAAGATTGAGATGGTTTACGACCCAGCTAAGATGAACTACCTAGTAACATCTAAAGATGGTAAAGTAGCTCTTGAAACAAAGGGTATGGTAGTAAAAGTAACAGACAAGGCTGGCGTAGAAAAGAAATTCACTGCAGAAGAAATTGCAAAGGATACTAAAAACTTCACAGTAGTACCAGCAAATGGAACTGAAATTGGATTAGCAAACAATGATAAACAAATTAAGGTAACTCTAAATGTTAAAGATGCAACTACAAAAGAAGCAACAACATCTAACTTATCAGTTAAACTTGACGCAAATGGTAACGGTATTGATGATGAAAAAGAAAAGCTTGACCTTGCAAAGGTAACAGGTATCAAGATCATCAAACAACCACAACTTAACTATCCAATCACAACAGAAGGTGGAAAGACAAATATCAACCTAAGTGATATGGTTGTTGAGTTGACAGATGGAGTAAACAAAGCCAACTATACAGCTCAAGAATTACTTGATGCTAAAATTGGTGAAGGACAAGCAGCAAAAGCAGCCTTTAAACTTGAATTAGTTCAAGGAAGTGCAACAGCTGCTCCTACAACAACAGCAATTGAAGCTGTAAACAAATTAGAATTAACGACTGCAAATGACGGCAATAAAGTTCAAATTGCTCTAGCTGCAAAAGCAGATGTTAAGACTGAAACAGAAGCTTTACAAGTATTTGAAGACCTTGATGGCGACGGCAAGAGAGATAGCAAACAAACTCCTGCACCAAAAGTCCTAAAGGCTTTGAATAAGGGCAATGATACCTTTACAACAATAACAGGTAAGGCAACGAAGGGTGATACCCTTAAAGTCTATGGCGAAGATAAGAAGGAAATTCCGGTAGACCAATCCAATATTACGATTGATGAAAACGGAAATTTCACTATAAAAGTATCTAAAGACAACAAGGCCTTAGATCCAAACACAACTGTATTTGTCACAGCACAAGCTAAAGACAAAGAAGAATCTGCAAGGATACCTGTAGTCGTTCAAGTTGACAAGGACGGAAACGGCACAGCTGACAAGGATGAAACAACAACTATCACATCAGTAATCGCTAGAAATATTGGTACTGGAACTACAAGTCCTAAGACAAAAGCAACCTTCACAACAATTGAAGGTGTGGCAGAACCAGGTTCAACAGTAACAATAACATTTACTGAAAAGGGCAAATCAGAAGCAACAACTAAGACAGTTGAAGCAAATAAAACAACTGGAGCTTATAAACTTGAACTAAAAGGTGCAACAGAAGCAGAAAACATTCTACTTCCAGCAGACACAGTAGTAAAAGCAAGCGCTAAGTTCGGCGACAAGAAACCATCAGGTGAAATCACAACAAAAGTATTTGAAGACCTTGATGCAGATGGTAAAGCAGATAATCCAAATGCAAACAAGACAGAAAGACCATCAGCCCTTGCATACAACTTTAAAGACGAAGCTAAAACTACAATCAAGGGTGAAGCTGAACCAGGAGCAAAAGTTATAGCAAAAGTTGGTAAAACAATAGTTGGCGAAGCAACAGCTAATTCTGATGGAAAATACGAAATCAGTGCTACAAAAGACGGTGCTAAACTTCTAAAGGGAACAAAGGTAAGCGTAACAGCTACACTAGCTCCTAAGGGAGAATCACCAGCCCAAGAAACAGTTGTATACGAAGACCTTGATGGTGATGGTCAACCTGATACTTCACAAGCCTTTGACAAAGATAAGATTAGAGGATTGGAAGTAGTAGCATCACCAAATAAAATGGTATACAATAACAAAGAACAATTAAATCTTACAGGAATGAAAGTTCTACTAACAGATCAAATGGGCAATATGAAGATTGTCGAGTTCTCAGAATTTGGAACATATGGAATTACAGTAAATCCATTAAACAAAACTGAACTTTCATACAAGAATGTAGCAGATCGTGGTAACAACGGTCAAAAGATTAAGGCTGAAGTTAAAGTAGTAATTGGAAACAACCAAGAAACTTATTCGGGCGAAACACCAACAGCTCTTGAAGTTAACAAGGACCAATCAGCACAACCTACAGACGTAGAAGCAGCCAACCAAGGCACAAAAACTACAACTACTGTAAGGGGTAAAGCAACACCAGGAGCAAAAGTTGAAGTTAAGAATCCTAATGGACAAGTAATTGGTACAGTAGACCAAGTTCCTGCCAATGGAGAATTCCAAGTTGAAGTTACAAAACAAGCTGATAAGGCAAAAGTTAAAGTAACAGCAACAGAACCAGGTAAAGCTGAATCAGCACCACAAGAAGCTAAAGTATTTAGAGATAAAAACGGTGACTGGAAAGATGACAAGGGTGGAAAAGTTGAGATTGAAAAACCTGTTGTTGATCCAATTAAAGTTGGCGATGAATCTGTTAAGGTTAAAATACCTGGCGAAGGAATTACTAAGATAACCGTTAAAGACGAAAAGGGTAAAACTATAGACGTTGTTAAAGACGGAAATGATTGGAAAGTTGACGGAAAAATAGTTGGAAAAGATGGAGATAAGCTTGTTATACCTACAAAAGATAAGGGCCTTGACTTTGGTGCATATGAAAAAGTAGAAATTACAAATCATGACGACGAAGGAAACGAAGGCAAAATCGTAGTAGCTACAAAACCAGCAAACTTAAAACCAATGGAAAAACCAACAATTGATCCTATTTCAACTCAATCAACTAAGATTACAGGTAAGTCATTACCAGGATCAAAAGTTTTAGTTTATCTACCAGGAGATACTGATGATACAGCCAAAGAAGCTTTAGTTAAATCCGACGGAAGCTATGAGCTTACTTTATCTACTCCACTTGCAGATAAATCTCTAGTAAAAGTAAAAGCTACTAACACTCAAAGAGATGGAGTTGGTGAAGCAGAAACAAAAGTTGGACTTAACACAAAACAACTCGAAGATACTAAGACAGAAGCAGATGGCTTGATTAATGATTCAAAGACTAACAATAACTTTGACCCTGACAACAACAAGTATGATAAGAATTTGGAAGATAAGACAAAGGCAGCTCAAGACATTTTAGAACGAGCAAAAGACAACAAGGATGACAACGATCCAACACAAACTCAAGTTAACACAGCAGAAAAAGAACTTAGAGATGCAATCAACCAAAAAGGTGCAGATGACAAGGTAAAAGTAGTTGAAAAACTTGTAAAAGACGGTCAAAAGCCATCCGAAGAAGATATTAATAAGGCTCAAGAGGCTATTGACAAGGTAACAGACCCAACAGCTAAGAAAGAGCTGCAAGATAGATTGGATAAAGCAAAAGCCTTAGATGAATTAAAAGATGCTAAAGATGACTTAGATAAAGTTATAGCAAAGGCTGTAGAAGAAAATAAGCCAAAAGATGAAACTAATAAGGCTAAAAAAGAAAGTGAAAAGGCAGATGAAATCATCAAGAATGGTGGAGATGGAAAAACTGCTGAAGATCTAGTAAAAGAAGTTGAAAGTATTAAAGAAATAACTAAGAAACTTGGGCAACCAGCAATACAAATAACTATAGATAGTGCTATTTATAATGGCAATAACTTGATTTTTACTACAAACCCTGGAAGATGTAAAATATTTATAAATATCTATCATGATGATGGAACTGAAAAAACAATTGAAACTACTACAGGGCCAGCAGGTTCAGGGTCAGTACTTCTAGATAAACCACTTCAAGTTGGTGACTATATAGAAGTTAAGGCAACAAGAAAACTTAAACCTACAGATAAGCCTGATTATCTAGATAATTCTACTTCAACTTATGTTTACTAAAATTCAATAAAAATAAAATTTATAAGCATAGGCGAGGCTTGCCTCGCCTGCAAATGCGAAAGGAGAACACATGGCAAAAAGATTACTAAGCTTTCTTCTAGTATTTACAATGTGCTTGGGACTGGTTCCTACTACAACAGTAAATGCAAAGGAAAAAGTAAATAAGCTAAATGTTATACCTATTGAAGATGGAAGCTATATGATAGAGCTTCCGGCATCAAATAGTGTAAGACGATCAAGAACAAAGAGATCTATACCAACAACACCAAATACTATAACTCCAGAAAATAGTCCGGATAAATTTGAAGATGACTGGGTAAATGTTGATATCGCTGAATTACTAACAGAAACTCTTGGTATTAAAGAAGTTAAATTAATTGTTTATAGTCGACCAATTAATTATTCTCGAGAATACACAGTAAAAGTAGATGGAAATATTGGAAATGGAGAACATAAGCTCGGCCAACGTTTTAGAGTTCCAATCCCTAACGGACAAAAAGCAATTTTTATAAAATTTCCAGATGGGAGAGATTCACGTGCTGCAGTAGAAGCATTGTCTAAACCAACAGGTTTAACTGTTAATATTGATTTTCTTGCACATACTGGGGTAAGGACAGAATGGTACGGAGCTGCAGATAAGCCAACTGTAAAAGCAAAAAATATATATATAAATAATGGTTTTGAAAATTTTGATTTGCCTATAGTTAATCAAAATTCTATTTTAAGGATTGGGGAAAGATGGTTATGGAAAGACCATACTCCAATAGGTAAATATTTTAGTTCGATTGCTGATGGTAACCTTAAGTGCAATGATATAGATACTGCAACACAAACATTCAAAGTAAAGATTAATGACAAAGAAGAAGGTCAATTAGGAAATTCTAATTATTACTTTAAAGTTACAGGATCAGGCTTAGTAGGTTTTAATGTAACTAGCCGTGAAAAAGTTTCTGTAGACTTCGAATCTGGTAAAGGTACTTGGAAGGCACCAGCAACGAAACCAACTACTCAATATACTGGACACAGTTTAACTGTTAAGGATGAATTTACACAAAACCCTAAGCTTGGACCTATTACTGTACCTAATACAGCAACAGAGCTTACACCACCAGCAGCAAAAGCAGGCCAACCTGAAAATGAATTTAAGGGTTGGTCCGTAACTGGACAGGATGGTCCAACTGTAGATTTAGCCACATACAAAATAACTGGAAACACTGTATTTACGGCAATATATGGACCAAAGGCACAAGGTAAAGTTGCTATTCAGTATGTAGATAAATCTGGTACCGCTATTGATAACAAATATAAGGTTCAAGGTGTAGATTATCCAAAATTTGCTGAAGGAAACAAGGGTGAAGATGTTGATGCGAAATCAATTCCTCAGCCAGCATTTATCGGATATGAAAGAAACGGAGATATCGTTGTAACTGGTAAAAAGTATGACGAAAATGGTAGATATACAGTAGAAGTTCCTTACAAAAAACTTGAATCAATAATTCCAGAAAAGAAGAATGGTCAAGACAATACAGATGCAACTACAGATGTTAAAAATCATTATGCAAAAGTAACTTATCAAGTTGCTACTAAAGATGCTGAAAAAGCTAAACTAAAACTTAATGGAACTGACGCTACTTCACCACTTGTTTACTATGTAAACCCAGTTGAAGGAATAGCTATAAAAAATGTAGCTAATGTAGCTGCTGTTTCAAAGGATGCAAATCTTTACAATGTTGTCGCTAATGATATGTGGACATATGATCCAAATACTATAACTGGAACAGATTATAAAATTGTTCAAGCAAAAGACACTCAAGATAATGTAGTTAAAACAGAAATTACTTTAACAGCAAAGGTTGCTGACAAAACAGCAGTTAAGTTTAAAGACAAACTTGATCCTCAAGACATCAAAGTTTGGAAGGGCGATACAATCGACTGGAAGAATGGCGTTAAGCTAAAAGAAGTTAACGAAGAACTTCAAAAGATTTTAGATAAAACTGAAACTAAAGTTACAGATCAAAGCAACAGAAAATCTGATGCTGAAAATCTTCCAAATGGACAAAAAGGTGACCTATTAGTTACATTTGAAGATGGTTCTACTATAGAAGTTAAAGACCAAACACTTTATGTAGCACCTCACAAGAATGATGACAACACTAATCTACCTAAGGATGCTGTAAAGGTTGACTTTAAGATTGGTGAAGGTGTAACAGGTACAGAAAAGACTGAATATGTTAAACCGGGTATTGATGTTAAAGCAGATGCACCTAAAGTAACTTTAAAAGGAGGATTTAAAGACGCTAAGTGGTACAAAGGAGATGCAGAAGCAGCAGATGCTGACTACAAAGTAACAGCAGATTCAGTCTTCACAGCAAAGGCTACTGGAAAAGACAAAGTTGTTATACTTGACGACCCAGAAAACCCAACAAACTTCCCTAAGGATCCTACAGACAACGGCAAGAATGATGCAGACTATGTAACTGTAAAATTCGTAGCTGATGCTAACGGTAAGATCAAAGAAGGCGATGCTGAAAAAGCTAAGGGTATTGCTTATGCAGTATTAAAGAACACTGAATGGGCAGACGCTCTTAAAGCGGGTGTTGTAGTTCCAGAAGAAAATGCAACTGAAAACAATCCGAAGCTTGTAGGTAAGGATAAATTCTATTCATTCAAGGAATGGCAAAAAGATGGAACTAAGGTTACAGATTTTGCTAAAGTAGAAGCTGACGTAACTTATACAGCTGTATTTGGAAAGGCTGATGAATTAACTGTAAATTACAATCTAAACGCACCAGAAGGTTTAACAGTAGGAGGAGAAGCTCCAAAAGATGAAACTAAGTATCTAAAGGATGATGAAGTTACAGTAAAAGCACTAGCAGCTGACAACACACTAGCTGGATATAAATTCAATGGATGGAATACTCAAGCTGATGGCAAGGGAACTGCTTATGCAGCAGATACTAAGTTTGCTATAAAAGCCAACACAAACCTATTCGCACAATGGGAAAAGACAGCAAATGATGTAATTCCTGTTGATAATGAAAATGATACTAAAGGCAAAGACGGCAAAGAAATTCCAACTAACTATGTATTTGTAGAATTTAAAGTTAATGATACAGATGCAGAAAAAGCCAATATAAAAGATGGTGAACAAGCTAAGTTCAAAGTTGATCCTAAGGCTAGAGTAACACTTAAAGCTCCAGCATTAGAGCTTAAAGATAATTACAAAAAGTCTCACAATGCTAGCTTCATCGAAGCAGAATACACTAACAAGGTATTTACAGAAGCAACTACTATATTTGCATCAGTTACTGAAAAAGGCAAGGTTAATGTTAACTATGTATTCAAAACTGATCCAATGAAAAAAACTCTTCCAGATGCTTTAAAGGCATTAAAACCAGAAGACTTAGTTGGAGTTAAGGCTGTTTATAAAGGCGATGAACCATTAGATCCTCAAGCACCAGACACTTCTTCAGAAGCAGCAAAAGCAGCTCTTGTTGAAATGAAAGATGGTAAAAAGGTTGGAGAATGGAAGGCTGGCAATTGGGCTAAGACAACAGATAATGTTGGAAACATCACTTATACTTTAACTTGGACTTTCAAAGAAGTTGAAAAAGAAAAACCAACACCATCAAGACCATCAGGACCATCAGGACCATCAAGACCATCAACACCAAATCCAAAACCAGAAGGCGACAGAGTTCATGGTAAGGACAGAGTTGAAACAGCAATCGAAATTTCTAAGAAATACTTTAGACAAGCGAACA
>OHAD01001795.1_pt1 | contig 18571 bp, 13 predicted proteins | sample 1577011 | NCBI WGS metagenome assembly OHAD01 (sample SAMEA3541510, study PRJEB24748) | human gut metagenome | biome: human gut; feature: human-associated habitat; material: faeces | place: China | collected 2012 | reverse complement strand
GGGGTCTCATAGACGCCTCTGTCCTTCATGCCAACCAGCCGGTTTTCCACGATGTCCAGCAGGCCGATGCCGTTTTCGCCGCCCAGCTTGTTCAGTTTGCGGATCACATCGCTGGCCTTCATCTTTTCGCCGTCCACGGCTACGGGCACGCCCTTCTCAAAATCGATGGTCACATAGGTGGCCTTGTCGGGAGCGGCCAGGGGGCTGACGCCCATCTCCAGGAAGCCGGGTTTTTCGTACTGGGGCTCGTTGGCGGGATCTTCCAGATCCAGGCCTTCGTGGCTCAGGTGCCACAGGTTCTTGTCCTTGGAGTAGTTGGTCTCGCGGCTGATCTTCAGGGGCACATTGTGCTTTTCGGCATAGTCGATCTCTTCGTCTCTGCCCTTGATGTCCCACTCACGCCAGGGAGCGATGATGGGCATATCCGGTGCAAAACGCTTGATGGCCAGCTCAAAACGCACCTGATCGTTGCCCTTGCCGGTGCAGCCATGGCAGATGGCGTCGGCATTTTCCTTCTTGGCGATCTCCACCAGGCGTTTGCCGATGATGGGCCGGGCGAAAGCGGTGCCCAGCAGATACTGCTCATAGCTGGCGCCCATCTGCATGGAGGGGATGATCACATCGTCCACCATTTCATCGGTGAGATCTTCGATATACAGTTTGGAAGCGCCGGTCTTGATGGCCTTTTCCTCCAGGCCTTCCAGCTCGTCATTCTGTCCCACATCACCGGCCACGGCGATGATTTCCGGATTGTTGTAGTTTTCTTTCAGCCAGGGAATGATGATGGAAGTGTCCAGGCCGCCGGAATAGGCCAGCACGATTTTTTTGATCTTGCTCTTATCCATGAGTAAAACCTCCGTTTGCTTGTTTACGATGGCTTAATTATACGACTATATGCATGAATATGCAATCATCAGATTGCACAAGGTGAAAAGGGATTTTTGGGAAATTTGTATATTACATCAACATAGTGTTTAAATATTTATAATGCGCCATGGTATAAAAAGGGCTATAATAGGCTCCAAAGGAGGGGATCGTGTGGTCATTGCCGATCTGCATATCCATTCCCGCTATAGCCGGGCCACCAGCCGGGATGGAGATCTGGAGCATCTGGATCTGTGGGCCCGGAAGAAGGGGATCGGCCTTGTGGGGACGGGGGATTTTACCCACCCGGCCTGGAGAATGGAGCTGAGAGAAAAGCTGGAGCCCGCCGAAGAAGGGCTTTATGTGCTGAAAAAGCCCTACCGTTTGCTGGATGAGGGAGAAAGTCCACGGTTTGTGGTCACCGGGGAGATCAGCTCCATTTATAAAAGGGACGGAAAAACACGAAAGGTCCACAATCTGCTGCTGTTGCCCTCTTTGGAAAAGGGGGAGGAGCTTTCGGGGAGGCTTTCCCAGGTGGGGAACCTGAATGCCGACGGCCGTCCCATTCTCAAACTGGACAGTGAGGATCTGCTGGGGATGCTGTTGGACACATCCCCGGAAGGAGAGCTGATCCCGGCCCATATCTGGACGCCCCATTTTTCCATGTTCGGGGCCTTTTCTGCCTTTTCCACTTTGGAAGAGTGTTTCGGCGATCTGGCGGGGCATATCCACGGCATAGAGACCGGCCTTTCTTCTGATCCGCCTATGAATGCCGGTGTGCCGGCCCTCCAGGGGCTGCGGCTCATTTCCAACTCCGATGCCCATTCCCCGGGAAAACTGGGGCGGGAGGCCAGTCTCCTGGAGATCGATCTGTCTTATCAGAATTTGTTGGACGCTATCCGCCAAGGTGAGGAAAAGGGATGGCGGGGCACCATTGAATTTTTCCCCCAGGAGGGCAAATACCACTGGGATGGCCACCGAGCCTGTGGGGTGTCTATGGCGCCGGAGGAAGGGGAAAAACGGGGCAACATTTGCCCGGTATGCGGCAAAAAGATGACGGTGGGAGTGTGCCACCGGGTGCTGGAGCTGTCCGGCGCTGGAAAAACAGAGACTGCTCCCTATGAGAGCCTGGCTCCGCTGCCGGAGACCATTGCCGCCTCTTTAGGGGTGGGAGTTACATCGGTGAAAGTGAAGCGGCTGTATGAAAACTTGCTTTGTCAGTTGGGGCCGGAGTTTTTCATTCTGCGTCAGGCCAAAATAGAGGATGTGGAGAAAGTGGCCGGGGCCTGCGTGGCCCAGGGGCTTTGCAATCTGAGAGAGGGAAAGGTATGCTGGGAGCCGGGATATGACGGGGTCTATGGCAGACTTCACCTCCTCACAGAGCAGGAAGGAAAAGATCTGAAATAAAAAAAGAACTGCCCGGAGGCAGTTCTTTTTTTATGATAAGGGAACATGCTGTATTTTATTGACGGGACGGGATCTTCATCGCCTTGCGCAGCAGCAGAAGCCCCAGGGGGAAAAGAAGGGACAGAGCGGCCACGCCCGCCCGGGAGGTGTTGAACAGCTGGGTGGAAAATCCCATGATCATCGCACCGGTAAAGGAGGCGCTTTTTCCAAAGATATCGAAGAACCCGAAAAATTCTGCCGAGCGCTCTTTGGGGATGATCTTGGCGTAGTAGGAGCGGGACAGGGCCTGAATGGTACCCTGGAACACCGCCACACACACGGCCAGGAACCAAAATTCCCAGGCCCGGTCCAGCTGCAGGGCAAATACGGCCACAAAGAAATAGCCCAGAATACACACCTGGATCAGGTTTTCCGGCTTGTAGCGGCGGCAGAGCCTGGCAAAAAACAGGGAACAGGGAAAAGCCACCACCTGGGTCAGCAGCAGGGCCAGCACCAGGTTGGTGTCGGAAATGCCCACATCCTTGCCGTAGGAAGTGGCCAGATCGATGATGGTATAGACCCCGTCAATATAGAAGAAAAAGGCCAGCAGGAACCAAAAGACCTTTTTTTCCTTGCGGATGTCCCGCAGAGTGCGTCCCAGACGGCGCAGGCTGTTTTTGACTGCACCAGGGGTACGGGGAACGAAATGGATCTGACGGTAGCTTTTCAGCAAGGGCAGAGAGCAGGCAGTCCACCACAGGGCGGTGATCAGAAAGGCAATGCCGGTGGCGGTGGCTGTGCCCAGACCGGTCTGCTCGGCTGTCAGGATCAGGGCCAGGCAAAGGACAAAAGGCAGGCAGCTGCCCAGATAGCCCCAGGCATAGCCTTTGGAGGATACCATATCCATACGGCTGTCCTCGGTCACATCGGAAAGCATGGCGTCATAAAACACCAGGCTGCCGGAAAAACCGATCTTGGCCAGAATAAACAGCACCAGAAAGCCCATCCAGCCCAGGGGCATGGGCAGCGCCAGACAGCCCACCACGCCCAAAGCCAGCATAGCGGTAAAAAGCGGCTTTTTGAAGCCCTTGGTGTCGGCCAGAGCGCCCAGGGTGGGGCCAAGGAAAGCCACCACCAGAGTGCAGAAGGCTGCGGTATAACTCCAATAGGCGGTGGAGTCGTGGTCGGCCACTCCGGCGGCAGAGGTGAGATTTTTGAAAAAGATGGGCATGATGGTGGAGGCCATCAGCACAAAGGCCGAGTTGCCCACATCATATAAAACCCAGCTGCGTTCCAGAGGGGTCAGGCGATCCCGGTTTTTCATAAGGCGTCTCCTCCAAAGGTAAGGTTCAGCCGGGAAGAGAAGGCGTCGCCGTTGTCCAGGGCCGAAAGGAACAGGGCCATCTGGGAAGCGGTCTCAGCCACTTCATCTTCCAGAAGCTCCATCAGCACCCGGCTGGTTTCCAGGCAGGACGGATGGGGCTGGGGACGGAGGATCAGGCCGTGGAATTTATCATACAGTCCGCCCAGACGCATTCCGCCCAGCAAAAGCCCCTGAAGCGGCGCCGAAGGATTGGAAAGCACACGGCAGATTCTTTTCATGGAAGAAAGGCAGGTCTGCCACTGCCGGGCGGTGGTTCCCGGATAAAAAGGCTCGATGACAAGGCCCAGAGAGCGGCTGGGCTGAATATGCTGTAAGGGGTCAAATACCCCGGGCGTCAGCCGTTCTTTTTCCATCAACGCCCGGTCCAGCTCGGTTTCGATCAGGTGATGGGACAGGCTGGGATGACCGTCGATATAGGGATGACACCGGGAATCCAGCATATAATGGCACAAAAAACCGGCCAGATAGCTGCGGCGGGAGGGCGTGGCCATGGTATGCATCACAGAGCGGGCCTTTTCAAAAAAGACAGTGCCCGGTTCATCGTGGATGGCGTTTCCCAGACGGGAGACGGCATTGGGGGTGAGGGGATGGTAATAGAACAGGGGATCGGGGCCGTGAAGCCCCACATAAAAGGCGGCCTGATCGGCCGATACCTTTTTGGACAGATCCTCCGGCAGGGCCTGGAGCACCTTGCGGCCAAAAACAATATGGGCATAATGGGTGGGCATGAAGTCACTTCCTTTATTCTATGGATCATGCTCTGACAGGATAGGGCGCGTTTGTAACCCGGGGAAAAAGAAGATATAAATTCCCGGTAAAACATCCCTTCCACCAGACGATTTTAGTATAACAGCCCGGGCCTTGCGGCGCAAGGGCGGAGAAAAGGGGAGAAATTTGTAACACAGTTGTCACTTTACAGAAAGCTTTCCCCGTGGTAGCATAAAAAGAGACAGAAAGGGGGCCGCGCAATGGCCGACGGGACAAAACTGCTGGCGCAGAACAAAAAAGCGCGGCATGACTTTTTTGTGGAAGAGACCTACGAAGCGGGTATATCCCTGGCGGGCACCGAGGTGAAATCCATTCGGGCCGGCCGGCTCAACCTGAAGGATTCCTATTGCAGCGTCAAAGACGGGGAATTGTTTGTTCTGGGGATGCACATCAGCCCTTATGAGCAGGGGAACATCTTTAATAAAGATCCCATGCGCCCCCGCCGCCTTCTGATGCACAAAAAGGAGATCCTCCGGCTGTATGGGCTGGTGAAAAAGGATGGTTATGCCCTGATTCCTTTGTCGGTCTATTTGAAGCGGTCCCATGTGAAGGTTTCCATTGGGCTGTGCAAGGGCAAAAAGCTCCACGACAAGCGGGAGAGCATTGCCCGGCGGGATGCCCAGCGGGAGATCGACCGGACTATGAAAGAGCGGCGGTAACATCCGCCTAGAGAGTTGTGATTTTGTTTTGGGGGTGCCCAGGTTTCGACGGGGACTCTGAAACAGGTTTAGCGGGCAGAGGCGCATACCCTCTTTAAAATGTGCAGTTTATAAATTAAACAACAACTCTAAAGTAGCTTACGCTGCCTAATTAAAGGCGGCCGTCCTCGCCGGAAGGGCCACGAGCCGGATGAGGGCGTGGATTAGTGGCGTCCGTGAGTACGCAAAGCTTTGAGCGTGCCATGCATCATGAAGCTACCAATGGGTAAAGCCTGACGAGCGGCGTTGCCCTGCGGGAATGTAAAAGATCGTCTGCGCCCGGAGAAGGACCTGTGGATCGGTTTTCGGACAGGGGTTCGATTCCCCTCACCTCCACCAGATGGACATTACACGAACACCTATTTTTTCAAAGGCGGCTTTGCTGTAAGAGTGTGGTTGTGATGTCAAAACAGAAAGAAGAGAGTGGCATTTGCCACTCTCTTCTTTACTATTTCTAGCAGATTATGTAGTATATATTAGTCAAGATAAATTGTGAGTAACATATTGAAACTCGGAGGATAGGAAAAGCTTATGAAAGTTTCAATTAAAACTATAAAAATCACATCTGTAATCTCTGCTCTCTCTCTCGTTATTGCCTTGCTTATGGGGGCGGAATATTTTAAGGATACCTCGCAGATATATTTGTTTGGAATTTCTTGGGTTACACTACAAAATACAGCGTTTGGGATTTTCGGAAGTGCTGCACTTGCAGCAGTATCAGCCGGAATTATTTATGGTGTAGATAAAGAAGCATATCTGAACAAATCTGAACAGTATTTGATTCATGTGTGTACAAAATCCAAAACTGCCTTTGTGCAGCTTACCGAGGCCAATAAAATTTTGGAGAATGGAATCCTTTCAAAAAACGAAAAAGCTACTTTCACAGGTGTTTCAACTATAGTTTCGTTTATTGAGACTCAACAGGAAGCAATACAGCCAGCATCAATGCAGTTTTTATTCAAGCGTAGCCAGGTGGCTTCGTATAACGCGCTGTTATGCAGATGCCATGAAGTAACACAAGGATTGATTCAGCTGAGCAACAAATTGCAGGTAAAATATGGACACTGGGAAATAAATGACGCCGTGAAGAATGCAGCACAGTCTTCGACTGGACTAGACAGTCCGCTTTTAGATGAGGCAAGAAGTTGTTCAGAAGAGGATCTGCGCTTAACAATTAACCAAATAAGTTGGCAACTCAATAATGTGATCCAATACACCACTTTGGCGATTCATCAACTTTTTTATCTTCAGAAGAAAGAAGATAAGCTCCAATCAATTTTTCAAATGATGGATGATCAGGCACAATATTACCAAAAAACACTTGAGGTCCAAGCGCCTACGGTTGACAAGAAAACAATAGCAGAGCACCAGATCAAAGTTGTTCAACAGGTTTCTAACATAGAAGGCATATTGTGTGACTCCCATAGTCCTGCAATCACTATGATGACCCAAAATCCCTACGCATATGTGAATACTTTGACAGATGTATTGAAGAACATGCGTGCTTGCCGATATGAGGTATCCGTGTTATATGCCTCTGATAAAAAGTTGGTTTTCGATATCAATACGATTGTGGATGATCTTGGTATGCTAATTGAGCAGCTCCATACGACTGTTGCTTTGGCCACATCTCTTCGACCGGAGTGGATTGACCACTTGCAAAGAAATGGAATAGATGTAAATTCTGCTTACCTGTTTGATCCGAAGCTAATTGAGTTAACAGAAGCGTTTCTGAAGGAAAAGACGCCGTATGGAAAGACACAACTATTGGCAGATGAAATTTTTAAAATAATTCGTTCTGACGAGTTTAAGAACCGCCTACATTTTAGCGATAATAGGAATAGTTTGGAAGCAAAATAATCTGTTGTTATTAAGATAGTTAATTTATATGGATTATGTCGCAAGCAATGCGAGTGTTCATACACACGCTCCTTTTCCGCTTGTTGGGGACTATGCCCCAAACCCCACTGAACACAGAACTCATTCTGTGGCTCTACGTGTTCTGCGAATACTTTTGAAGGGTATGCTAAAACGCCGCCCCCTTTGCAGGGATGTGACGAATCGTTACACACTTATGAGGTGGCAATATACCATCCCATCCGGCGATATAAGTTTCGCCAAAAGGGGTTTTCCAAAATGGAAGCCCCTTACTCGGGACGATAGCTATGGTGACTATCCCTCCAAAAGGGTGTTCAAATATCGCACCCCTTTACATCGTAAAGGTACTGTGAAACAGGGACACCCCTGATTTCGACTGGTGCGTCGCAAAACGCGACGCACCGAACATGAGCGGGTAGGTAAAACGCCTATCCATCTCAGGTGTGAGAAATACCCCCATGGAACAAAACGTTTCTCCTCATTGCTGCGACAAAAAGGGACGCCCCGAAATAGGGCGTCCCTTTGCATATTATCTTTGAACTTTACTTCACTCCTCACTTTTATCAGAATACTTCTTTTTCCATGTTTCCAATTCCTTTCGCCCTTCTTCGCTGGCGTATAATTTCTGGATTTCAGGTGCGAGGAATCGGGCGAAGGAATCAATGATGGACTGTGGCAGTTCGATCTCGTATGGATTTTGATGTTTTTGCTGGCTGGCCATATCAAGAATGTTTTCAAGACCATCAGTTCCGAGGGCTTCGTTGCCTCACTTGTCAGCGATGATAAGATTGCCTCGGAGCATTTTGCTGACGAACTGGAAGAACTTCACAGGCTCCGTGATGATGCGGAAAATGCGCAGGCTGACCTGATGGCGTATGTAGCCTCCATTGAAATGGAGACTGATGACGATGATTCCGAGGACGGCGATGAGGAGAAAGAGCCGAAGGAACCGTCCGTGAAAGAGGTCGAGACTTATCTCAAGAGCCTGGGAACGGACGAGGCAAAGGCGTCTCTGAAGCAGATCGCCGCGCTCAAGAAGGAAAAGAACCGTCTTGGCAGAGAGGTCAAGAAGAAGGAAAAAGAGCTGCAGGATAAAATCGATGCTATCCGAGAGGAACTGACCGAGGAGCAATGCGAAGACCTCGTGATGCACCTTCTCCATGACGGTTTCGTGGAGGAACTGGACGCTTACCTTTCCGCCGAGGTGCAGAAAACCATCCGTGCGGTCAATAAACTGTGGGAGAAGTACCATGTTTCCGTTACCACGCTGTTGGACGAGCGGAAAGCCGCCGAGGACAAGCTGAACGGATTCCTCGCGCAATTGGGATATATTCCGAAAAAGGAGGTTGACGCATGACCTCCATGACAAAGCATACGCTTGTCGACTGCTTCTCCCTGCGTGCCCGCATCGGTTGGCAGGGACTGCGGTCAGATGAGTTTAAGACAGAGGGACCATACCTTGTAACGGGTGTAGATTTCCATAACGGCAGAGTCGATTGGGATGACTGCTACCATGTTTCCGTTGACCGTTATGAGCAAGACAAGGGCATCCAGCTCCGTGAAAACGACCTGCTGGTAACAAAGGACGGTACTGTCGGGAAGACAGCGTTTGTGGTGGATTGCCCGGAGCAGGCTACCCTTAACAGCCACATCTTCCTGGTTCGATCCAAGGATGGCTCTGTTGAGCCGGAATACCTGTACTATGTTCTAAATTCTCAAATCTTCACAGATTTCATGAAGAACATACTCACGGGGACGACTATAAAAGGACTGACGCAGAGAAATTTCTACAAGTTTGTATTTGAGGCTCCTGACATACCGACACAGAAGAAAATTGTAGAGGTGCTGGAGTCTATTGATGCTGTCATCGACAAGACAAGGGATTTAATTCAGAAATACACATCTCTAATGAAAGGTGTTGTTCAAGATATACTTACCGAAAGTATCAAGGATGAGAATACAGTTAAAATGGGAACTTTTGCTAACGCACTTGGTGGCAAGCGCATCCCTAAAGGCTCTGAATTGACGATTGCTAAAACAGCACACCCATATATTCGCGTTAGAGATATGACAAAACCGAAGGTTGTGGAATTGACAGACGATTTCATGTATGTAGAAGAATCAGATTTTCACAAGATTTCGAGATACATAGTAGATGCCGGAGATTTGATTATTTCTATTGTCGGAACTGTTGGTGCGGTTGCTCTTGTGGGAGAAACGCTTGATAAAGCTAACTTAACAGAAAATTGTGCCAAAATTGCAAACATCAAAGGTTATAGTCCTGAGTTTTTATACTATTTTCTCAAATCGGAGTACGGGCAGAAAGAAATTGCGAGTGGAACAGTTGGCGAGGTTCAAGCAAAGTTGCCTTTGAAAAATATTCTTGAAATAAAAGTTCCAGTGTTGAGTATGCAGGAACAAGAAGCAGTTGTAGAAAAACTGCGGATAGTAGATGAGAAAATAGAACGAGAAGTACAGTACTATAACAAGATGGAAAGTATCAAAGCTGGAATGATGCATGATTTACTGTCTGGTTTAGTAGATGTGACTATGATATAAGGAGGCGGCGTTTATGGCAGGAAGACCATCTGAATTGATGTATGTGGAGACTCCCCTGCTTGAACAACTAAAACAGTTGGGATGGACAGTCGTCCAACTGGATGACAGCGAAAAGCACGATCCTCAGAAGAGTTTCCGGGAGTCCTTCTCGGAGGTCGTTATCGTGTCGCGCCTGAAAGCTGCCCTGAAGCGTCTAAATCCGTGGCTGAACGATGTCCAGGTCGACGATCTCTGTGTTCAGGTTCAGAACTATCCTCATCCACTTCGGCAGATTCTTGAAAACAACGAGGAAGTTTATGACCGCATTACGGAAGGGCTGTCTGCCGACAACGAAGAAAGTGGCGAGATAAACTGTCCTGTACGTCTTATCGACTGGAGGGATGTGGATGCCTATGACGGTCCCAACGCTACTGATAACGACTTCCTTGCCATCAGCCAGTATAAGGTTCGCATTCCCGGCAAAGAGGAGTATATCATTCCCGATATTGTCCTGTTTGTAAACGGTCTGCCTCTCGTGGTCATCGAGTGCAAGGCGCCAGATATCACAGAACCGATGGCAGAAGGCATCGACCAGCTGATGCGTTACCAGAACCGCAGAGGTGCTGAAGAGCTGGAAGGTGTGCCGGAACTGTTCTACTTCAATCAGATTATCATGTCCACCTGTTTCCATGATTGCCGCTATTCTAGCATCACAGGCGGTGTCAGCCATTTTATGGAGTGGAAAGATGCCTATCCATACAAGCTTCGTGATATCAATCCTAACGGCAAGCCTTCGGCACAGGAGATTGCTGTGGCGGGTATGCTTGAACCATCCCACCTTCTGGACATCGTTCAGAACTTCATTGCTTACAAGGACGAGGACAGCGGTATCCGTGTGAAACTCGTTCCTCGCTATATGCAGTATCGTGGTGCAAACAAAATCATCGAGCGTCTGCGCAATGCCGCCAAGGGAGAAAAAGGCGGTACGCTCTGGCATACCCAGGGTACGGGTAAAACGCTCACAATGATGTTTGTCATCCGCAAGATGTATAACTCCTTCGATTTGAACAACTACAAGGTCGTTTTAATCGTGGACAGAAAAGACTTGCAGACGCAGATGTTCAAGACCACGAAGACCGTGAAGTATGCCATCAACATTGCTGGCAGCATCGATGGACTGAAAGATCTCATCAAGAATACTGCAAGCGATGTTACGGTTGCGATGGTTCACAAATTCGGCGAGGCGGAAAAGAGCAAGGATAAGAAGGGTAAGAAAACCGGCTCTTTGGAACAGAGAACTTCAGTTTCCACATTCCCGGTTCTCAATACAAGCGATCGCATTCTGGTTATGATCGATGAGGCGCACCGTTCCGAATACTCTGAATTGGCTGCAAATATGTGGAAAAGTATGCCTAACTCGGTAAAGGTCGCATTTACGGGTACTCCAATTACCAAGACGGTCGATAACTTCGGCGGTTACATCGATACCTACACGATGCGCCAAGCGGAGGAAGACGGCATTGTCGTAGAAATCAAATACGAAGGCCGTGCAACAGACAGCGAGATTACCGATCACGACGCAATGAACCACGCCTTCATCGATATCTTCGGCTATCTTGATGACGAGGAGCAACTTGAAATCCTCGGCAAGTATACGGTCAGAGGATACCTTGAGGCGCAGGAAGTTATAAACGAAAAAGCGGCCGATATGATCGACCACTATATTAATACGGTTTTCGCTAACGGATTTAAAACACAGATTGTAGGCGTCAGCAAGGAGGCGGCATACCGTTATAAGAAAGCGATTGACGCACTCCTTCCCAAGAAAATAGAAGAGCTGGAATGCAGCAATCCGAACCACATTGATATCGAACAGCTGAAGAAACTCAAAACTGCCTGCATCATCTCGTCCGGCGGAGCGAACGAGGATGCACATCTGAAACAGTACACGAACGAGAGCGAGAATGAGATGATCATTGACGGCTTTAAGGCTCCGTTCGGAGAGACAGGTCTCAAAGGCGGCGACGGCAATTACGGCATTCTTATCGTTACTGCGATGCTGCTGACGGGATTTGACGCTCCTGTTGAGCAGGTCATGTACCTGGATAAGAAGCTGACGAACCACAATCTTCTGCAGGCTATCACAAGGGTGAACCGTACCTGCGGAGCAAACAAGAAGTGTGGATACCTGGTAGATTATGTTGGAATCACAAACCACCTCAAGGACGCCCTTGCCGATTATGCCGATGCTGACAGGGATGAAATTATGGCATCCCTCCGTGACAAGTCAAAGGATATCGATGCGCTGAATACGGCATACAACGAAATCATCCAGTTCCTTAACGAGAAGGTCGGCTATGCGCTTTCGCAGACATCCGACATCATTGAGGAACTCTGCCTTGATGAGGAACTCCGTGAAGAATACAACGGACGGTTCTCTGTCATGTCACGCTTGTTTGACCGCGTTCTTCCGAATCCGGCGGCATTGGAGTATAGCGAGGATTATAAGACGCTGGCCTTCATCCGTGAATCCGTGGCAAAGATGACAAGAAATCCGAGGTTCTCCAATAAGGATGCCAGCAAGAAAGTCCGCGCCATTATCGAGGAATACCTCACCGTCAACGGTGTGGACATGGAAATTGCTCCGATCTCTCTGCTTTCGGATGACTTCCTGAAAGGCGGTCAGAGCAAAAAGAGTGATCGTGCGGTTAGCGAAGAAATCAAATATGCTGTCCGTGAGTTTATCAACATAAATATGCCGAAAGACCCGGAACTGTACGCTCGTTTGAGCGAGAGGTTGGAACAGATTCTGGAAGAGTTCAAAAACAACTGGGCAGAACTCCGTAAGGCTCTCGAACAGCTGCGCCGCGATATCAAAGCCGGTCGTGCGAAGGAAAACACCTACGGTTATGATGCGACACACGAGATGCCGTTCCTCGGTCTTCTGAAGACGGAGTTCTTCGGGAAAAAGACTTTTGAAGAATTGTCCGATGAGCAGATGACCATGATGAAGAATCTGACGGATGATATTCTGAACCGATTCAAGCAGGAAACGGTCGCTGTCAACTTCTGGAATAATGTGGCGCTGCAGCAGGAACTCCGCACATATATCATCAAACAGCTGATTTCACCTGAGATCAAGAAGTTTGTACCGGATATCGTGAAACGCCGCAAGGACATCGCACAGAAACTGATGGAACTCGGCTATCAGCATTTCGGGAGGGATGACTGATGCAGGAAATAGCATATCAGGTGGTGCGCTCCAACAGAAAGAGCGTGGCACTTGTAATAGATAACGAGGCAAACCTCATAGTTCGCGCTCCGGCTCTTATGCCGGACACCGTGATAGATGAGTTTGTCCGCAAGAAAAGACGCTGGATTAATGAAAAGCAACAGCAGGTAGCAGTCTTCGGAGAAAAGCATCCTCCTGTTGTCGTGGAAACCGGCGAGAGCATTATGTACCTCGGCAGCAATTACGCCATCATCAAGGATGCGGTCGATGCGGTCGAAGTGTCCGGAAATGAACTGATTGTCCCGGAAACCTACGATGTTGAGGCACTGACCGCATGGCTAAAGGAACAGGCTATGCAGACCATATCAGAGCGGGTTGCTCTGTATGCGAATGTCATGGGCGTTACGCCCGGAACCGTAAAGCTGTCGGAGGCAAAGGCTCGATGGGGTTCTTGCAGCACGAAGAATAATCTGAACTTTGCGTGGAGGCTCGTCATGTGTCCTCTCTCCGTGATTGATTATGTTGTTGTGCATGAGTTGAGCCACATCACTTACAAGAACCACAGTCCTGCATTCTGGGCAAGAGTAAAAACAGTTCTCCCGACCTATGAGGACGACCAGGACTGGCTGAAGCTTAATAAGAAATTGATGGAGATAATATAAAGAATTCATTGATCACACAATACCTTTTAATTATCCCAGTTGGCGAGATGCTTAGGAGGAAATATCATGGAGGAAGCGGTACAGATTGTAATGAGCCAGTGCGAGATGTGGATAGATAATGCTGTGCTATAGGTAAGTGTTTTACGCAATAGCATTAGATAGCATCGCTTCTATTCCAGGGAAAATTCCAAATAAGAGCGTTCGCAGAACGCGCAGCCATAGAATGAAATTCTGTGTTCAAAAGGGGCTTGGGGGCGCTGCCCTCAACAAGCATACGGCAGAAAATGTGAGCGTGTATTAACACTCGCATTGCTTGCCGGATTTGTGTGTGGCTATCCACACGCATTGCTTGCTACAATGTGCTTGGATCAAGATATGGAGTTCGAAGATTATGAGATACCGCTATTTCTTTCTTTAAATTATGCTAATATAGGGTTGAAGATTAACCTGCTATCTGATATAATGAAGCTGTCAAATAGGGGGTGTATCTCTTGAAAGAAGTAGCTGAAAGGTTGCGGTTTCTGCGGGAAAGTGTCAAACTATCTCAAGTAAAGATGGCTGAGATTGTCGGTGTCAAGCAATCCAGCCTGAACCGTTATGAGCTTAACCAGGCTTCGCCGACATTTGAAACACTTACCCGGTATGCGGATTACTTTGATGTATCTATGGACTATATCTTTGGACGTACGGACAATCCTCAGGGCAAGCTGTATGAGTACAAGCCTAAAATTCAGCAGAACGACCCCCAGATGCAGAAGTTTGTGGAAATGTGCTTTGACCCCACATCTCCTATGAATGCACGACTCAAGGAAACACTGCTACAGATGCTTGGGGAGGCGAAATAATGAATGTTGTCATCTATGCTCGCTACTCCAGTCATAGCCAGACTGAGCAATCCATTGAGGGACAGCTCCATACCTGCTATGAGTATGCTAAAAACAATGGTTATCTCGTTGTCGGAGAGTATATTGACCGCGCTCAGAGCGGAACCACCGACAGCCGCGCCGAGTTCCAGCGGATGATTGCCGACAGTGACAAGCATACCTTTGAGGGTGTTCTGGTTTACCAGCTTGACCGTTTTGCCCGCAACCGATATGACAGTGCCATCAACAAGGCAAAACTGAAAAAGAACGGTGTGCGAGTGATCTCCGCGCGGGAAAACATCAGCGATGATGCCAGCGGCATTCTGGTGGAAGGTGTTCTGGAAAGTATGGCTGAATACTACTCAGCGGAGCTTTCCCAAAAGATTCGCCGGGGCATGGAGATCAATGCGCAAAAGTGTTTGGCCAATGGCAGCAATCCTGGTTTGGGCTATAAGGTGGATTCCGAACGTCGGTACTATGTGGATGAGGAAGAAGCAAAGATTGTCCGGGAGATTTTTGAACGGTATGCCAGTGGAGAAACAGTCGCAGACATTATCCGTGATTTGAACCGCAGAAAGCTCACGACTTCTCTTGGCAAACCCTTTAATAAAAACAGCGTCCACCGCATTTTGAACAACCGGCGTTACATCGGGTATTACCTCTACAAAGGCCAGGAAACGCCGGGCGGTATGCCTCGTATCATCGAAGATGAGCTGTTTGAGCGTGTCCACTATATCCTTGATCGCAACAAAAAAGCACCTGCCCGAGCCAGAGGGCGAGAAGAGTATCTGCTCACCACAAAGCTGTTCTGTGGCTACTGCCGGGAGATGATGACCGGTTACGGTGGTACAGGAAAATCCGGCAAGACCTATCACTACTATGCCTGTAATAATTTCAAACGGCGTAAATGCAAAAAGAAGGTCATCAGTAAAGAGAAAATCGAGGATCGTGTTGTGCTGGAGTGCCGCAAGTTGCTGACAGACAGCAACATTGAGCGGATCGCAGCTTCGGTATCCGAGGTCTGTGAATCCAACCGGGACACAGCATCCATCAAACGCATCAGAGCTGCCATCCAGGAAGCAGACACCGCCATTGAAAATCTCTGGAAGGCATTGGAGCGGGGACAGGCCGCTGACATGATAACTGAGCGAATTGAAAAACGCCAGCACGAAAAAGAGGAACTGCAAGCACAGTTGGCTGTCGAGATGGCGAAGCAGGTGACTTTGACAGCACCCCAGGTTAGAGCTTATCTCTACTCGCTCAGGCAAGGAGACAAGAATGACGAGAACATCAAGCGTGGAATCATCAATATCTTCCTCCGGGCGGTATATTTGTATGATGACCGGTTCACCTTGGTTTTGAACGGTAGCGATACCCCAATCACAATTGATGACATCCTGCTGGACGAGATCGAGGAGGGGCTTGAGGGTGACCTGACCAACTGCGAAGGGTGTTCATCGTTGGTTGCGGACGCTCCACCAGCATAAAAAGCAGCTGCAAAAGCGGCTGCTTTTTTATTTTTGCCCAATGGCGTGTTTGTAGAGGTCCTCAATTTGACTGATATTTTCTCTTGTATCTTTTGAGCGTGATATATTATAATAGGTTAAAGTGGCAGGGGCCACTTTTTTTATCGCCCTTGGCCGGATTTTGTTTTGCTCCAGGGAGAGGAGATGCCATGTCTGAAACACGAAAGGTTTATATAGGTCGGCTGATCGGACGCTGTGTAATTTTTGTGATTTGTCTGTTCATGTATCTGTTCCGGCGGGATTTTTTTCACGGTTCTGGATGGGATGAATTTTTTCAAAGAGTTTTCCCTTCTGCACCTTTTGTGGGGTGTGTGGGTGGTGGACATGATCCTTCAGATCATCCCCATCAAAAATAAGGTGCCTCTGGGATCGCAGAAGCTTTTTTCCAGTCGCTTCAAACCCATACGGGAAAAGATCAATTACGAGGCGTTGCGAAACTACATCGTATCCACCACAAAAGCGGCCTATAAGGTGTTTATTCTATGGTGTCTGCTCATTGCCGGAATCGGTGTGCTGTATTTCTTTGGTGTCATCGACAAAGTGACGCTTTTTATGATTTCGGTATTCTTTTATGTGTGTGATCTGATCTGCGTGCTGATCTGGTGTCCCTTCCGGCTGATTATGAAGAACCGCTGCTGCACAACTTGCCGGATCTTTAACTGGGATCATCTGATGATGTTTTCACCACTTATTTTTATGGGTGGTTTTTTTGCATCCTCCCTTGTGATTTTATCGGCCGTGGCCTGGCTGGTGTGGGAACTGTGTGTGATGATGTACCCCGAGCGTTTTTGGGATCATTCCAACGCTGCACTGAAGTGCTGCGAATGTACCGACAAGCTTTGTACCCAGTACTGCCAGAAACTCCGTTCTTAAATACAGAAAACGATACAAAGAGAAACGCCGCACAGTCGTGGACTGGCGGCGTTTTTTGCTGTCAGTGGGAAAATCATCCGGCCTGATGGATTTTCAGGCGCAAATGATCGGCTACCATAGAAATGAATTCACTGTTGGTGGGTTTACCCCTGCTGCCGGAGATGGTAGCGCCGAAATATTCTTGCACGGCGTTTAAATCGCCCCGGCCCCAGGCGGATTCGATGGCATGACGGATGGCACGCTCCACACGGGAACCGGTGGTGGAGTGGCGCTTGGCCACAGTGGGATAAAGCTCCTTGGTCACTGCGTGGATCACATCGGTATTCTGTATGGCCATGACAATGGCTTCACGCAGATAGCGGTGCCCCAGAATATGAGCAGGAACTCCCAGCTGATGCATGGCTTCAGTAACCAAGAGGGTAATGTCGGTGTTGGCTGGTTGGGGGATGGATTGGGGAGCGGGTTGGCAGATTCGCTGCAAAAGCACCGATATGTCAAAAGGTTTGGGCATAAAGTGCTGAGCGCCCAGAGCGGAAGCCTCGGCCAGGATCTGGGGACTGGTAAAGGAAGGAGTTACAATAAAAAGCGGACACTTCTCAGGCAGCGCGGCAATTTGACGCAGCGCCGCAAGGCCGTCCAATTTGGCTAAAACGGTGTCGGTTACTATCACATCAGGGTGGAGCTGCTGCACCAAAGCGACCAGCTCTTCGCCGTTGCCAGCCCGGCCAATCACCTGAACACGGGGATCCTCCTCCAGCTGGCCAGCCAAAAGACTGAGAAATTCAACACTGTCATCTGCAATGATCACGGTGGTCTTGCTGTTCATGTTCACTCTCTCCTCGGTATTTTATCAACAATAAAGAATAGAAAGAATAAAGGGATCTGGGAAAATATTCTGCGCATATAGTACAATAGCATAGCAGACGCTGGCAAACAATATCACATATAGTAGGATTTGGTAGCAAATTATCTAAAAACAATTAGTAATATGTAGGAGATATATACATTCTGTGGAAGAAGATGGGAAAGCATATAATATATATAAATAATGAAAAGCAGGGCCTTTTCAGGCCACGGAAAAAGAAAAGCAAAAAAGGTGGAGAAAAGTGTTGACAAAAGGGAAAAAAGGCGGTATACTAATCAAGCTGTCCCGCGAGGGACGGCGAGGATCGGAAAAACCGGTCAGGAACTTCGAAAAAAGTTCTTGACAAAGGGATTCGGATCTGATAGAATTATCAAGCTGCACTTCGCAGGACGCCAACGAAATCAACGGTTCTCGGTTGAATCCGAAAGAAACCTTGAAAAAAGTAGTTGACAAACGCGAGTGAGTGTGGTAAGATAATCAGGCACCACAGCGAGGGACACGGTCCTGAGCGAAGGGTGCAAGACAAATTAGCACATTGTAAATTAAACAACGCCAAAAGAGACAAGGACCCTGAGAGATTTATTTGAGTTTCGAAAGTGAGTACTTTTGAAACAACAAGGTTTTAAGCTGAGATAAACAGCTCTAAAAAGGCATGAAGTGCTTCGGCGCTTGATGAATAATTTTTTAGAGAGTTTGATCCTGGCTCAGGATGAACGCTGGCGGCATGCCTAACACATGCAAGTCGAACGGAGCACCCCTGACAGAGGCTTCGGCCAATGGATGGGAATGCTTAGTGGCGGACGGGTGAGTAACGCGTGAGGAACCTGCCTTTCAGTGGGGGATAACACATCGAAAGATGTGCTAATACCGCATAACATAGCGATGGGGCATCCCATTGCTATCAAAGATTTATTGCTGAAAGATGGCCTCGCGTCCAATTAGCTAGTTGGTGAGGTAACGGCCCACCAAGGCGACGATTGGTAGCCGGACTGAGAGGTTGAACGGCCACATTGGGACTGAGACACGGCCCAGAC
>OHAD01001790.1_pt1 | contig 18660 bp, 13 predicted proteins | sample 1577011 | NCBI WGS metagenome assembly OHAD01 (sample SAMEA3541510, study PRJEB24748) | human gut metagenome | biome: human gut; feature: human-associated habitat; material: faeces | place: China | collected 2012 | reverse complement strand
TCCTCCAGCCGAAGGCCAAAAGATTCCATGCTTTCCGTGATATACAGCATCCGCTCGACACCGAGAGAAAGGTTATCCCCCGGCCGGTAGAACAGGATGTCCTGGGCGTCTGTCCACATGGCATCCCACCGGATGTTCGCATGGACACCCTCCCGGCAGGTAGTTTCCACTTCGTGGATAGCAAACTGCCCCTCAAAAGAGCGGTCTCCCAGAATTTTCACCGAACCATCTATGGCAACTGTCGTCTCCCCAGCCGACACCCCTTCCGCACTATATACGGTGGCCGGCACTTCCAAAGAGATCTCCTGAAGGAACACCCCGGCCCGGTCCAGAATTGCAAAGAGGACAAAGCCCGCCATCAGCAAAGCACAGGTGCCGCCCAGCACCTGACTCCACTTTCTCCGGGTCCGCTCCTTTGCCTGCCGGGCCAGAAAGGCCAGGGCCTGCCGGATCGTCGGCTCCGGCTCCGGCACTGTCCCCCGCTCCCCCCGCAGCAGATCCAGCACGCCCAGCCCCAAAGTATCCGCCAGAGGCTCCAGCAGGGAGATGTCCGGGAACCCGGCGCCCCGCTCCCATTTGGAGACCGCCCGGTCCGACACATGCAAGGCCGCGGCCAGCTCCTTCTGGGTCATATTCTGTTCTTTCCGGGCTGCTGCGATCAGCGCCCCGGTCTTGACTTCTCCCATATCAAAACATGCCTTTACCAGTTCACTGATTGTTTTATCTGTAAATCGTTCCTTCACTTCTTTACCCGCATCAAACGGTATCAATGAAGCCATGATTTGCTTCTGCCCAAGCTGCTCCAGAACTTTTCTAAGCTCCGGCTGAAAAATAACGATCACGCCAACGATCAGCGTACTCGCCAGATTTGAAAAAATCCAGAGGATCGTATTCATTTTAAAAATATACGCTATCAAAATAAAGAGGAGAACAACCAGTATACCCTTTAACAGTGTATACGCATGGGTATATTTGATCCACACCATAAACTGATATACAAAAAATGCGATCAGTGCAATCTGTATAATATCAATGATCCCGATCTTCGGAAATGCCAGCCTTGATAAGATTTCTATCAGATTTCCTGAAATATTCTGCATACAGTTCTCCTTTCCTTATCATTCTGTGCCAGAGTGATAATTGCCGCTCTTCACTCCATTCTCAGTAACTTAAATTTATAAATTTTAGTAACTGTAAAGCTGCTGAACAGTTACAAATTTTTTAATGACTCTTCCAGTTTCTTTTCAAAGTCAACACTGTCAATATCTTTTTTGTGCTCTACAGGTGCCGCATCTTCTGATGTCTGCACTACTTTCTCCTCACCATGAAAAATAGGATCGGCATAAGACACGATATTATCCTGTGACTGTTTCTCACTTTTTGCAGAATCACCGTTAATTTTCTTTATGCTTCTCTCAGAAGTTGTAACTGTCGCCTTCGGAACAGCCTTCACATAATAGTAGTACTCGTCATCTTCATATTCCAGTCTCTCTGTGCGGGTATAGTCACCGCCAAACACAAAGAATTCCAGCACCAGTCCGACTACTACAGAAATCACAGTATAAATAATCAGTGTGATCACATCAATGCTCACTTCAAAATAAAATCCGCCGGCAAGAACTACCAGAACATATACAACACCTCCCGCAACAATAGCAACTCTCCATGCATAATCAAAAGAGCGGGTACGGATAAGGTTCACCAGTAAAACCACAGCAACAAAAGCAACAACTGTGATCCACATTCCCCAGTTCTGTACAATTCCATCTGCCAGGAGTTTTAATTTGTCAGCCATGACAATATCTGCATTCTCCAGAATCTTATGCTGCACACGTATAAAACGGATAAAATAATATATGATAACACCACAGCCTGCCGGAAGCGCGGAAAATGCACTGCACAGAAGCCCGCTTCCGATAGGAAGGAGTGCAGGAATACCTATGCCAAAAGAAAGCGGGGTAAATACAAGTACCAGATTATTGCCTGCGCTGAATCTCAGGAACAAAATTGTCATAAACAAAATCAGGACCAGCATAAATCCGGCCACTTCTATTCCAACAGCATAACTATGCGCGATCATTAATAAAAATCCGGCAAAAATCATCACTCCGGAAGGTAATATCGAACAGATCAGTGCAAGGATCAGTACAATAAATATATTATTAAGCTGTGTCATATATCCCATGTTCATATTGATCCATGTAAAATAAACAAATGCCAGAACAAAGCGCAAAACAGGCAGGATATAAATCTCATACTGACTGTACAAATTCTTTATTTTCTGTTTTAATTCAAGTAATGCTGTCATTTCTTATATCCTCCTGAAACTCCTCGGGCTGAGGATTTTTTCTCTTCGCGGCTGTATATTTTATTCAACTGAGTGAGTTCTTCATAATAATTCTTCACACTCTTCTTTGCCTTGTGGTACTTCACAGTATACTGGATGTATGTCAGAACTGAAAAAAATATCAGTACTACTACATAACCCAGAATTGCCTCCACGCCCACTGAGACAAGGTTCATCTTATGGATATTATCTATCAGATATTCTCCAAAATATGCTGCAATACCGGCCAGAACCAGACAATATCCAATCGTAACCAGAAAAAAGTTCTTAATCATGGCAAGTCCGATATAATCACTTCTATAGTACTTGCTGACCGGAAGATACTTTTTTCCCTCACCCTGTTCATACATAGCAAGTTTGTTCATGATCTTTATCTTCTCTTCATTTAACATAAATTACTCCTTACTGTACGCTTTCCCTTTTATTACATATCCTGATACCTGATGATCACTGTTATTGTATCTATCCGCATTTCACGCTGATCCGTATTGGTATCATTATATAATCATACAGATTAATTGTAACATATCTCATTATGTATGAAAAGCATTTTTTCGGTTAGCAGCCGCTCCATACCAGTAACTTTTGTTACTATTCTCACGCACGTCCTATACAGACTGTAAGAAAATAAATATTTTTTGCGCCTCTTTTCCGAAGGCATCCTGCCATGGCATCTATAGTACTTCCTGTCGTGTATACATCATCTATCACCAGAACATCTTTCCCTCTGATATTCTTTGTTACGAGAAAAGCTTTCTCCAGATTTTTTCTTCTCTGCATGGCATTCAGCTTCTTCTGCGATTTTGTTTTTACAACTTTCTGTACCAGATCCGTATCCACTGGAATCCCTGTATAGCAGCCAAGTCTCTCTGCCAGATATGCAGCCTGATTAAATCCTCTTAAACGTTCTTTTGACTTATGTATGGGAACCGGCACGATTAGATCCGGCTTCCACTGATTCAGATTTTTCCAGGCATATCGATACATTGCTTTCGCATAAAAATCTCCATATTCCCGGCATCCATAATATTTATATCTGGTAACAGACCTTCTCATTATGCCATCATAAACAAAAATACCTCTTCCCTGGTCAAATATATGTGTATGTTTTTGGCAGTCTTTACAGTATTCTCCCTCTTCTATGGGTTTTCCGCATTTGTAACATCTCGGATGTCCAATCGGTCGAAGCTTCTTTTCACATTCAGGACAGATCATCCTTCTCTGATCCTTCAGAATTTTCTGACAGACCGGACAGCATCTCGGGTAAAAAATATCAAGAATTTTTCTCAGCAATCACTTTACTCCTGCTTTTTACTTCTATTTTTCTTTCAATTTTTATTATTTTCTTTTTATCTGTTTTCGTTACCGTTTTTATTTCGCGAAGTCTCTTTCACCTTCATTCTCCATAGTGTCACTCAGCTCTATAATGCGCTCATCCAGCGCACTGTATCGCTTCTGCTGTTTCTCATTGCAGATCATCTCTGCAAAGGTTTCCTCATTTCCCACCACAGTTACACATTTTCTTGCTCTGGTAACAGCAGTATAAAGGAGATTTCTGTTTAACAGCATTTGCGGTCCGGAAAGCAACGGAAGAATCACTGCCGGATATTCAGTTCCCTGGGATTTATGAATTGTAATGGCATACGCAAGTTCCAGTTCTTCTAACTGTTTGAACGAATAAATTGCGAAACGTCCATCCTCAAATTCCACTTCTGCAGTCTCGGCAAATTCATTGATTTCCGTAAGAATCCCGGTATCTCCATTAAATACACCAATACCTTTGTCTATAACAATTCCATATCGCCCCCGAATTTCCCACTCCATCTGGTAATTATTTCTGATCTGCATCACTTTATCACCAGTACGGAACAGACGGTCGCCGACTGCTTTCTCAGGCTTTCCGTCTTCCGGCGGATTCAGATATCTCTGCAGAATCTGATTCAGACGTTCCACACCTAAGAGTCCCTTTCGCATAGGTGTCAGTACCTGTATCTCAAATGGTTTTGCATCTACATATCGTGGCAATTTTTCCTGAATAAGAGCAATCACTACTCTTATGATGATATCTGCATCATATCTCTTCAAAAAAAAGAAATCACGGCTTTTATTATTGATCTGTACTTGCTCCCCTTTATTTATTTTATGGGCATTCACAACAATATCACTCTCAGAAGCCTGACGGAAAATCTTCGTCAGTTCTACCACCGGAAAACGTCCGCTTCGAATAATATCTCTCAGGACATTACCCGGTCCCACACTCGGAAGCTGATTCTCATCTCCTACCAGAATCAGCCTGGTTCCGGTCGTTACTGCAAGAAGCAGCGAGTGCATCAGATGAATATCCACCATGGACATCTCATCAATAATGATCACATCCGCTTCCAGAGGATTCTGCGCGTTTCTTTCAAATTTGGCAGAATGGCCATCCCGTTCCTCCTCCGGCATTCCATTTAATTCCAAAAGACGGTGAATCGTCTGCGCTTCATATCCGGTAGTTTCTGTCATTCTCTTCGCAGCACGTCCGGTAGGTGCAGCCAGTCGAAGTTCAGCTCCCTCACCCTCAAAGAAACGAATGATTGCATTGATCGTTGTTGTTTTACCTGTACCCGGTCCTCCCGTCAAAACAAACAATCCATGACTTGCAGCCTCCGTCACTGCCTTCTTCTGCATCTCATCCAGGACAGTTCCTGTCTCTTTTTCGATCATCAGGATTCTCTTCTGAACAAGCTGCTCATCCTCAGGGCACAAAACATTCAGTTCATTAAGCATACGGGCAGTATTTAATTCCAAATAATAATACTGAGACGGATAAACTATGGTTTCTCCATTCTTTTCTTTAAGCACCAGTTTCCTGTCAATAACCATGTCCATGAGATGCTTCTCCATATAGGACTCGTTAACACCCAGAAGTCTGGCACATCTTGTAAATAGCTGCTCCTTTGGAAGGTATGTATGTCCTTCCCCTGAAGCCTGTAGGAGAGTATACAACATTCCACTTCGGATTCTGTAATCTGAATCTGCATGGATTCCGATCCTTGCCGCAATCTCATCCGCAATTTTAAAACCTACTCCTGAAATATCCTCTGCAAGCCTGTATGGATTTTCCTGCAGAACCGTATAGACAGATTCTTTATATTTCTGATAGATCTTTGCGCCCAGATTCAGAGAAATACCATATTTCTGTAAAAAGATCATAGCCTTTCGCATATCTGCTTTCTCAGTTACCTGAGCTGCGATTTCCCTTGCTTTTTTTTCGCTGATTCCCTTAACTTCGGCCAGTCTTTCCGGTTCTTCTTCTACAATACGAAGTGTATCCTGGCCAAACCTGCGTACGATTCTGGCTGCCAGTGCAGCTCCGATTCCCTTAATGGCTCCCGATCCCAGATACCTCTCTATGGCATATGTATCTTCCGGCATTTTCTCTACAAAAGAACTGATCTGAAACTGTTTTCCATAGACCGGATGATGCGTGTATACTCCTGTTGCCTCAATCGTGGCTCCCTGTGTAATTGTCGGGAAACTGCCCACACAGGTCAGTTCTTCCTCTTTTTTTGTATCTTTTAATACCATAACGGTATATCCGTTATCTTCATTTCTGAAAATAACATGATCTATGTATCCTGTAACAGTCTCGCTCATGTATTCCTCCTGGTTTCTTCCGAGTCATCTGTTTCCTACCTAAAGATACTGGAATAAAAGTCTTTTAATCCCTTGGTATCTAAAAAATAACATGTAACGCAAAAAGGCACTGCATATGCAGTACCTCCTGCTTTATCCATCAAATCGTGCCATTACCTCTGCATATTTTCCGGTCCCTACCGCAACTACGCTCATTGCATCCTGTACTGTCAGAGTGCTCACTCCTGTTCTCTGTTCAATCAGAGAATCCATACCATGAAGAAGTGCACCACCACCGGTAAGTACAATTCCTCTGTCCACAATATCAGCAGCCAGTTCCGGCGGAGTCTTCTCCAGAACACCATGGACGGTCTCAACAATCTGTCCTGTGGCATCCTTTAACGCCACACGTATCTCTTCAGAAGTAAGTGTCACCGTCTTTGGCAGACCTGTGATCACATTTCGTCCTTTTACTTCCATGGTTCTCGGATTCGATTCCTCAATAGCAGTTCCGATCTGAATCTTAATCTTCTCTGCCATATCTTCTCCGATAAAAAGGCCATGATTCTTTCTCACATAATTTAAGATAGCCTGATTAAAAGTATCTCCGGCAACCTTTACGGAGGCAGAAACTACAACTCCCGCCAGAGAAATAACCGCAATATCTGATGTTCCTGCTCCAATATCCACAATCAGATTGCCAAATGGCTTCGTCACATCAACTCCGGCTCCGATTGCCGCTGCAATAGGCTCCTCCACCATGTAAACATCCCTGGCTCCGGCCTGATAAGTTGCCTCCTCTACAGCCTTTCTCTCAATCTCTGTAATTCCACTTGGAACACAGATCGTGATCCTTGGCTTACGAAAGGCTCTTCTGCCTATCGCCCTGGATATAAAATATTTCAGCATTTTCTCTGTAACTGTATAATCAACGATCACACCCTGCCTGATTGGACGGATAATCTCCATATCTGAAGTAATACGTCCCTCCATCATACGGGCTTCTTCACCGATTGCTCTTATTTTTTCTGTATTTTTATCATAAACTACGATCGAAGGTTCGTTTAATACAAGTCCTTTTCCCGTAGAATAGGCCAGACTGTTTCTGGTTCCCAGGTCAATTCCAATATCACTTGCCGGCATGGAAATCCCCTTTCTTAATTTTTATCTATGGTTGATTTTAATATTCTCAATCTGCTTCCGCTACTTGCTCATAACCGAATAACTGCTCCGCAGTTTATTCGATTAAATCGCTTCTATTATATACAACTTCCAGCCAAAAGAAAAGCCCTGCTTAATTTTCCAGATATTTTTTTACATATTTTCCCGTATAGGAAACCGGTGACTGTGCAACTTCTTCCGGAGTTCCCTGTGCTACTACAGTTCCACCCTTGTCCCCACCTTCCGGGCCAATGTCGATAATGTAATCTGCTGTTTTAATCACATCCAGATTGTGTTCAATAACAACTACCGTATTACCGCCTTCAGATAATCTCTTCAGAATCTCCACCAGTTTATGCACATCCGCAAAATGAAGTCCCGTCGTTGGCTCATCCAGAATATAGATTGTCTTTCCGGTGCTTCGCTTACTCAGTTCCGCAGCAAGTTTGATTCTCTGTGCCTCTCCTCCGGAAAGTTCTGTAGAAGGCTGTCCCAGACGAATATAGGAAAGCCCGACATCATACAGTGTCTGTATCTTTCTTTTAATAGAAGGAACATTTTCAAAAAATGTCAATGCTTCCTCTACAGTCATATTCAGTACATCATAAATGCTCTTATCTTTGTATTTTACTTCCAGAGTTTCTCTGTTGTATCTCTTACCTTTGCAGACTTCACAAGGCACATACACATCCGGAAGGAAATGCATTTCTATCTTGATGATACCATCGCCGCTGCATGCCTCGCATCTGCCACCCTTTACGTTAAAGCTGAAACGGCCTTTCTTATATCCTTTTGCTTTGGCGTCTGCTGTTGCGGCAAAGAGATCACGAATCTGATCGAACACACCTGTATAAGTCGCAGGGTTTGAACGCGGTGTACGTCCGATCGGCGACTGGTCAATATTGATCACTTTATCCAACTGGTCTACTCCCAGAATATCCTTATGCTTACCCGGAATCACTCTGGCGCGGTTCAGATCTCTTGCCAGATGCTTATACAGAATCTCATTGATAAGTGAACTCTTACCAGATCCTGAAACACCTGTGATACAGGTCATAATCCCCAGTGGGATCTTCACATCAATATTCTTAAGATTATTCTCTGCTGCCCCCTTGATTGTAAGGAAGCCTGTCGGTTTACGTCTCTCCGTTGGTACCGGAATCTTTAACTTTCCGCTCAGGTAAGCTCCTGTGATAGAATTCTCATTCTTCATCAGGTCCTCTGCTGTTCCCATGGCAACCAGTTGTCCACCATGTTCTCCCGCTCCCGGACCGATATCCACAATACAGTCCGCCGCACGCATGGTATCCTCGTCATGTTCCACAACGATCAGACTGTTTCCAAGATCTCTCAGTTTCATCAGGGAACTTAACAATCTGTCATTATCTCTCTGATGAAGACCGATACTTGGCTCATCTAAAATATATGCAACTCCGACCAGACCGGAACCAATCTGCGTAGCCAGACGGATTCTCTGCGCCTCTCCTCCGGAAAGTGTGCCCGTCGCACGTCCAAGTGAAAGATAATCCAATCCTACGTCTGACAGGAAGCTTACCCTGGCTTTAATTTCTTTCAGAATCTGTTTTCCGATCAGTAACTGCTGGCTGGAAAGCTGCATGTCAGCCAGAAAAGCTTTCAGTTTCTCTATAGAAAGATTCGTGATCTCATAAATATTCTTGTCTGCTACAGTTACAGCCAGAGATTCTTTCTTCAGTCGCTGGCCTTTACAGGTTTTACATGGAGTAATGCGCATAAAAGACTCATATTCCTGTTTCATAGTGTCAGAACCAGTCTCTCTGTATCGCTGCTCCACATTTCGGATCAGTCCCGGGAAAGCTACGTCGTAAACGCCCTCTCTGCGCTGGCCTTTATAATAAACCTTAACAGAATGTCCATTCGTTCCATTAATCAGAATATTCTTTATCTTCTCCGGATAATCCTCGAATGGTGTCGCAAGACTGAAATCATACTCTCTGGAAAGCGCATCCAGAATTGCTCTGGAAAAACTTCCCTCACTTGTGCAGGATTGCCATCCTGTCACCACGATCGCGCCTTCCAGGATACTCAGCGATTTATCCGGGATCATCAGATCAATGTCAAATTCCATCTTATATCCGAGTCCCAGACAGTCCGGGCAGGCGCCAAATGGATTATTGAATGAGAAGCTTCTCGGCTCGATCTCATCTATGCTCACACCACAATCCGGACAGGAAAAGCTCTGGCTGAAATTATGAATATTTCCATCCATGGTATCTACCATGAGAAGCCCGTCCGCCAGATCAAGTACTGTCTCGATGGAATCAGAAAGTCTCTTCTCAATTCCTGGTTTCACGATCAGACGATCAACCACGATCTCAATATTGTGTTTGATATTCTTATCCAGACTGATCTCCTCGGAAAGTTCGTACATATTTCCATCAATCTGCACACGGACATAGCCACTTCTCTTCGCATGTTCAAGAAGCTTGGCATGAGTTCCCTTGCGACCTCTTACTACAGGAGCCAGCAGCTGAATCTTTGTTCTCTCCGGAAAAGACATGATGCTGTCTACCATCTGATCAACTGTCTGTTTCTTAATCTCTCTGCCGCATTTCGGACAGTGTGGGATTCCGACTCTCGCATACAGCAGTCGGAAATAATCATAAATTTCCGTTACAGTTCCTACTGTGGAACGTGGATTGCGGTTGGTAGATTTCTGATCGATTGAAATCGCAGGCGGCAGTCCTTCGATACTCTCCACATCCGGTTTCTCCATCTGTCCAAGGAACTGCCTTGCATAAGAAGACAGTGATTCCATATATCGTCTCTGTCCTTCTGCATAAATCGTATCAAAAGCCAGCGATGACTTTCCAGACCCGCTTAATCCTGTAAATACTACAAACCTGTCTCTCGGAATATCCACACTTAAATTCTTAAGATTATTAACATTTGCTCCTCTGATTCTGATAAATTGTTTCTTCGTCGTATCCGCAGCCATCGTCTGCCTCCCGTTTCTTCTATATATAAATACATTTTCTCATTGCCAGATCACAATGTAGCTCTCGCACTCTTCATAAGATCAGCTTTTATTGTGTACAATTCTCCAACTGCTTATTACTCTTCGCAACCCCCGCAGGGGACTTACTTGATTTGGTTAAATCTGCACTCAGTATAGCGCAGGAACATGTGTTCGTCAAGACGTTTAAAGTAAAAAATCAGCCATAACAGAATTACTCACATGAATTCCCTCTCTGCTCAGGAATATTCTTCCATTTTTCTCCAGCAGTAGTCCCATAGCTTCATATTTCTTTAGTACATCACCATATACAGTCTCTATCGCACAGCCAAATTTCTGCCTGAAATCAGTTTTCGCAATTCCCTTTGTCATGCGGAGTCCAAGAAACATAAATTCTGCCATTTCATCCTCTCTGGTGAGAACTGGTTCTCTTTCTCTGATCAATTCCGGGGAGGAACTGTTTTCCAGATATTTCTTCATATCTGCCGTATTGGCAAAACGGTCTTTTCCATAAAGAGAAGAGGCCCCAAGGCCGAATCCCAGATAATCCTGCCTGGTCCAGTAACCCACATTATGCCTGCAGCATCTGCCTTCTTTTGCATAATTGGAAATTTCATACTGTTCATAGCCATATTCTTTCAGAATACGGGAAGTTGCCTCATACATATTGTATTCCGTATCTTCATCAGGCAGATTCAACTGTCGCGAAGCAAAAGGTGTCCCCTCTTCAATGATCAGGCTATATGCAGAAATATGCTCTGGCTTCAGTTCTGCAACTATTCGCAGATTATTGCACCATTTTTCATAAGTCTGGTCCGGAATTGCGCTCATAAGGTCAATATTTATATTCTCAAAACCTGCAGTTCTTGCACCTTTACAGGTTTCCAGAAACTGCTCGTAATTATGAATCCTTCCAAGAATTTTCAGCTCCCGGTCATCTGGGGACTGCAAACCGATACTCAGACGGTTGATGCCAAATGTTCTGTACGCCTGAAGTTTCTTCTGATCTGCTGTTCCCGGATTTACCTCAATCGTAATCTCAGCATCATTTTCTACCCAAAAATTCTTTATTATTTTATTCAGGATTTCTCCAATGAATCTCTCATCCAAAACAGAAGGAGTGCCCCCTCCAATAAATATAGAGGATACACTCCTTCCTTTACCTTCCTTTACTGCATCGATTTCCGCAAGCAGAGCCTGTGCATATTCTGCCTGTTCTTTCGGACATGACGGACCTGAAAGGAAGTCACAGTAATCGCATTTTTTTACACAAAATGGAATGTGGATGTAGATTTCCATAGAAGAACCCGTTGCGTTCTCTATTTCCATTTCACTCTCCTGCTATCATATATACGCTTCAAACGCCACTATCTCGGGATTTTGGCATTCTCATGCCAAAACACCTCGCGGGATAGTGGCGTGTGAATAGTAACTGAACAGTAACTCTTTTCTTATTCTTCACTATCCACTGCACTGTTATCTTCCGTATTACTATCTGTTGATGCGTCTGTGCCACCGTCTATACTTGTGTCTGTATTTGCATTATTTCCACTGTCCGAAATTTCAGAAGCGGAAATGTCAGTCGTACTCTGGTCTGCCAGATAATTATTTACCATCGTCAGATTCCCATTTGTAATAACAGCTGCTGAATCCACCTGATCAGGTGCAGGTGTAGGAGTTGCCTCCACCGGCGCTACACTGATCTGAATCACCTGTGAGGATGCTTCATCTACTGTTTTCTCTTTTCCACAGCCAGAAGCCAAAACGCTCAACAATACCATACATAGTATTGCTATTTTCTTCTTATTTATTTTCATAAATATCTCAACTCTCTGTCAATATTTACTTGTCATCAAGTTTCAATACGCTCATAAACGCTTTCTGCGGAATCTCCACATTACCTACCTGGCGCATACGTTTCTTACCTTCCTTCTGTTTCTCCAGAAGTTTCTTCTTACGGGAAATATCACCGCCGTAACACTTGGCAAGTACGTCCTTACGCATAGCTCTTACAGTTTCTCTCGCGATAATCTTGCTTCCAATCGCAGCCTGAATCGGGATTTCAAAGAGCTGACGCGGAATCTCTTCTTTCAGCTTCTCGCACATCTTACGGCCACGTTCGTAAGCAGTATCTGCATGTACGATAAAGGAAAGAGCATCCACTTCTTCTTTATTTACCAGGATATCCAGTTTCACAAGTTCACTGCGCTCATATCCACAGAGTTCATAGTCCAGAGAAGCATAACCTCTGGAACGAGATTTCAGCGCATCAAAGAAATCATAGATAATCTCATTTAATGGCATTTTATATTTCAGAAGTGCACGTGTTTCTTCCATATAATCCATTCCCAGATACTGACCTCTTCTCTCCTGGCAAAGATCCATGATTGCTCCGATAAATTCGGTAGTTACCATGATCTCAGCATTTACCATTGGCTCTTCCATATATTCGATTTCTGACGGATCCGGCAGGTTGCTTGGATTGGTCAGGTTAATGACTTCGCCGTTTGTCTTGTGAACTTTATAAATAACACCCGGTGCTGTAGTTACAAGGTCAAGATTGTATTCTCTTTCCAGACGTTCCTGGATGATCTCCAGATGGAGAAGTCCAAGGAAACCACAACGGAAACCAAATCCAAGGGCGATTGATGTCTCCGGCTCATAGAAAAGGGAAGCATCATTAAGCTGTAATTTCTCAAGTGCATCTCTCAAGTCACCATATTTCGCACCATCTGCCGGATATAAACCGCAGTATACCATCGGGTTTACTTTCTTATATCCCGGAAGTGCTTCGGCACACGGTCTTTCCTTGTCTGTAACTGTATCACCTACGCGGGTATCGCCGAGGTTCTTGATACTGGCTGTAATATATCCTACCATACCTGCGGTAAGTTCCTCACATGGAATAAACTGTCCTGCGCCAAAATATCCTACTTCTACAACTTCTGTAGTAAATCCGGTAGCCATCATCTGAATCTGAGTGCCCTTTTTTACACGTCCGTCCATCACACGGCAGAACACGATAACTCCTTTATATGCGTCATAAATAGAGTCAAAGATCAGCGCCTTCAGCGGTGCATCTACATCGCCATGTGGTGCAGGGATCTTTGTCACGATCTGCTCAAGAACTTCCTCTACGTTAAGTCCTGTTTTTGCAGAAATTCTCGGTGCATCATGAGCTTCAAGTCCAATAACGTCCTCAATCTCGTTTACTACACGATCCGGCTCTGCACTTGGCAGGTCGATTTTATTGATGACCGGAAGTACATCCAGGTCATGGTCAAGTGCAAGATATACGTTTGCAAGTGTCTGCGCTTCAATTCCCTGTGCAGCATCTACTACCAGAATCGCACCATCGCAGGCTGCGAGGCTTCGGGAAACTTCATAGTTGAAATCGACATGTCCCGGGGTGTCGATAAGGTTGAAGATATATTCTTCGCCATCTTTGGCTTTATAAACAATACGCACTGCCTGAGATTTGATCGTGATTCCACGCTCTCTCTCAAGTTCCATATTATCAAGTACCTGTGACTGCATTTCACGCTCTGTCAATGTACCAGTCATTTCGATGATTCGGTCGGCAAGAGTTGATTTGCCATGGTCTATATGTGCAATAATACAGAAATTTCTGATTTTGCTCTGATCTATCATTCAGGAATTCCCTCCTAAGTTCTTTTCATAGTTGTTAGTTTGCTAATTTTGTATTATAGCATACGTTTCCGTTGCTTGTCACGTATTTATGGGAAAATGCGGTTTTAAAAGATTCCAGCTTGAGTAAGCATATCTTTTATGATAAAATTTCATACAGTCAGATTAGAACGTGATAGGGATAGTCTGGTGGTTGTACCTTTCCGGAGAAAGGGGGTAATGCCAATGAATACTATGGAAGTATTGACACTTTTATTGCTTATCTTCACGGCATTGACCTATCTGGATAACCACCGCAAGTAAAAAGGCTATTCCCTACCGCAAATAGGGGATAGCCTCTGTCTCTTGTAACTTTTTGAAATAACTTGATTTCCGAAAGGCAATCATTAGACACCGCAATATCTCTTGATTCTTTCTAACCTGATTATAAACCAGACACTTGTATATTGCAAGTGGAAAGTTTAGGACTGGGGATGCTTCGGCATCCCTTCTTTATACTCAGATATAATTTTCATCCCTGCAAAACTTTATTCAGAATATCCGCAAATGGTTCCATGGCATTTTTTACTTCCTGGATGGTATTAGTCTGAGCCCCGGCTTCTAACAAGATGGAACGCGGGCGAAGGTGGAGATTGTAGCGGTAGCCTGCAAGATAGATTCCGCGGTAAAATTCCGGATAGTATTGAGCAGCCTGGTATTCTAACTGGAAAGAGAATGCCAGATTTTGCTGTATGTAGGGATTTGGCAGATAGTCCAGAGAACCTTTTTCTATTGTATAGCTCAGACCATTGTAAAACAGAATCTGAGCCGTCGGCTTTCCGTTGATTTCCGTTACGAGATGCCGGTCTTCGGGGACGCCGTCTCTGTGAAGATCTATGATTACCTGTATGTCCGGATTTTCCTGTAAGTATGGTTCCAGATAATCCCGGGCATAGTCATAGGCTGAACTGCGGTCTAATTCACCGGATGCCATGTCAAACTGTTCTTTCAGATGAACTACCTTATAGCCATAATTTTCTGTGAGAAGCTGTGTCAGGTAATCTCCCACACCTACGATCGTATCTGCTTCCTCCCCTTCTCTGGAATCGGCAAATGTTTCCTGTGAATGGCTGTGATAGATAAGAATCTGTGGGGACTCGGTGTCTTTGGAGATTTTAAAGTCCTGATTCAGAAAGTCTTCTGCGCTAATCTGTACGGCATCTGCTTCTGTATTAGAATCTACTATATAAAATTGTCCCAGCAGATAATCATAGTCTGCAAGTTTCGCCGGGGACAGGTCAATTACAGGATGAGGAACTACTGCTGCTATTGTTTCTGTAGTATCGTGGACATCCGGTTCATTGGTGATTGCTGGCTCTGGTGATTCTTTTAATTCTGACTTTTTTTCCTGAATATGCGTTTCATCTGCCACATTTTCCTTTGGTATATCTTCCCCCTGTATATCCTCTTCGTTTGGCATTGTTGTCTCCTGAACCTCTGGAGAGATTTTTGACTCTGACTCTGATTTCTTGTCAGATGCGGTTGTATCTTCTGGTACAGGCGTAGCTTTTGCTGATTTATTTTCTTTATCTGGTTTCTTATTGTCTGACTTCTTATTCTTTTTTGCTAAAGCTTCCGCTTCTTTTTCTCCCTCAGACGGATTCTGCGATTCTTCCGTCATCAAAGAATTGGCTTCTTCCTTGGCTTCCATCTGTTCAGACTTCGCACGTTCACCCAGATATTTTCCATTTTCTCCTGCGATTTTTTCATAGGTTTCCTGATCTTCGTAGGAATGTACCTGAGTCTTTTTTTCCAGAAAGCGGTACAGGGGCAGATGCCTGTACACATTTTCTCCTGTAAAAAGTGCCCCCGGCAGCATCGCCAGAGTGGCAAAAAAGCACATGCTCAGCACAACGCAGAACGCTTTCTGAAAATTTGTCACATGGATCACCTCTTGAATTATCCTATGACCCGATCTTTTTGTTTATACACTTATTCTCACTCTGATATTTCCTCAAATGCCATATTTAGCCCCTCTGAAATCGTAAAACTTAAATATTTCACCGTCTCATCCACATCTTTGGGCGTTACAAACATTGTATGAAGATGTGGCGCAATCATCTCTTCCAGAAATTCTTTCTGTTCTGTCTCTTCCAGTGTATCCAGCAGATGCGCCATGGAGTCATGGACAATGGTGGCTGCATCTACTACTGTGGGAACTCCGATACCAATTACTTTCACCTGAAGATTTTCTTCTGTAAGACCTACCCTGTGATTGCCTACTCCTGATCCCGGATTGATGCCTGTATCTGTAATCTGAATGGTTCGATTGAGACGCCTGGTACTTCTGGCCGCCAGCGCATCGATTGCAATCACTACATCCGGTTTCGTTTCTGCCACGATTCCCTGTATGATCTCGGATGTCTCCATCCCTGTCTGCGCCATAACTCCCGGAATGATTCCACTGGTGCGGTGCATCCTCTCCTTTCCGAGACTCTGCAAGCCGTATTCCCGGATTATATGCCGGGTTATATTAAGATTCTCTACCACATGAGGGCCAAGGGAATCTGCAGTGATTGCAGAATTTCCGAGGCCCACTACCAGAATCGACTGCTCCCGCTCCAGATTTATCAGCTTTTGCAGATGTCTGGCAATCTCTGCTGAAATTTCTCTGTGGTAATCCTCATCATGGACAGAAAGCCCCGGTGCTTCTATGGTAATATAATTTCCCTGTGGACGCCCCATCGTCCGGGCGCCGTTTTCTGTGGTGATTTTTACTACAGTCGTGCGGATATCTTTTTCTTCATTATAATCTTCTGTAACTTCCACACCGCGTACTTCTACATTTTCCTCAGTAAATCGTTCCGTTGCTTCAAGTGCCAGATCTGTTCTTATTCCATGACTTCCAAGCATTCTTCTTTCCTCCCTTATTTTCATCATCCATTCTGTATTATAGCTTTACTATCAGACAGATATTTGCCATTCTCTTCCATTCCCACTTATAGCAATTTCAGAAAATACTGTAAATAATCCAACTCATCAAAATGCGAAGTCCTGCATCATCAAAAACCTCGTTACGGTTCACTCCGTTCTAATAGCAAAACCTCTTACTTTCTATCTATTTTTAGCTTTTTTTATAGAAATATGTATTGACAAGAAAGAATATTTGGGGTAGTATATATAAGCATGTTCATAGAAGCGCCCGTGTCTGTTTCTATGACAGGAGTATAATAATTTTTTATTGAATTAAATTGGAGGTGTACGAATTGGCTAATATTAAATCTGCTAAGAAAAGAATTTTAGTAAACAGAACAAAAGCAGCTAGAAACAAATCTATCAAATCCGCAGTTAAGACTTCTATCAAGAAAGTTGAAGCAGCAGTAGCAAGCAAAGATAAAGCAGCTGCAGAAGTAGCATTAAAAGATGCTGTTTCCACAATCAGCAAAGCTACATCTAAAGGTGTTTATCATAAAAACAACTGTGCAAGAAAAGTTGCTCGTTTAGCTAAAGCTGTTAACAGCATTGACTAATCATATATTTGAATTTTTAATTATAAGCTTATAATTAAAAGGACAGCCATCACCGTCATGTGGCTGTCTTTTTTGTTTGTCTTTTTTAATTTGCAGTACTTACTTTACTGCTATATTTAATAATCAGAAGCTCAACACTCAGTTTATCTTCCAGACGTCCTGTCTTTACCGATTCCTCAGCATCCACGAAATCCTCTACCGCCTGCTCCAGTTCGGATATGGTATACGCTCTGGCGCATGTTGAGATATTTCGCACAACAAAGCTGGGTACCCCAAGCTTTGAGGCAATTTCTGTCTGGGCAAGTCCTGCTGCCGCAAACTGTTTTGCCTGAAGTAACTGACGGTATTGTTTTGCAAGCAAAAACAGGATTCTCATTGGCGGCTCTTTCAATGTCAGCAAATCATAATAAAGATCCAATGCACGCTTCTGATTCTTCTCGGTTACAGCACGTACCATATCAAAAATTCTGTTCGTTGTCTGAGTAGTGCAGATTTCCTCGATATCTTCTGCTGTTACTATGTCCCGTCCTTCAGTATAACTGATCAGCTTCTCTAACTCCATTCTGAGATTTCCCATGTCTGTTCCTGTCTTGGTGAGAAGAAGTTCCATATCTCTCTGTGTGATCTTCTTTCCTGCTTTTCCAAGTAGTCCTGCCGCCCAGCGCATCAGTGTTTTCTCATCCTGTCTGGCAAATTCTGCGATCGTTCCGCACGCCTTTACAGCTTTATACATACGATTTCGCTTATCTACTTCAGATTCTGCAAAAACCAGACACAGGTAGTCTGGCAGCTCTTTCATATAATCCGCCAGCTCCTCGCATTTATTCTTAAAAAATCCCGTATCTTCCAGCAGGATTACTCTGCGGTCCGCAAAAAACGGCATGGTTTCGCAAAGATCGATCAGCTGTTTGATGTCAACACCTTTTCCCTCATAATGACTGAAATTCATGGTATCCCCATCTGGATTTAATGCCTTTATGAGATTCTGTTTATATTGCTGCTTCAGATATGCCTCTTCTCCATAGAGCAGATACGCCTGTTTGAAATTTCCTGATTTAATGTCTGCCTGTATATTTTTCAATTCTCTACTCCTGATCTTATTTTATGTTACTGCTCATTCCACGCTTCACAAGATGATGATATATAAGCAATAGACTATTCTATTCCTCTTACAGAAAATAATTATGTTAGTAAGTACTATTATATGATATCAGGGTCAAAAGGTCAAAAAGTCGTTCGTGCTTGCACAATAAGACTTTTGAACTTGGGACCCGCCAAACATGAGAAAGTAGCGATTTACGCAGTAAATCAGCGGATTTCGAATGTTTGAGAATTGCGGGAGCTGCTTTGCAGCGGAGCAATTCGTAGATATCAAGTTAGGG
>OHAD01001786.1_pt1 | contig 18699 bp, 18 predicted proteins | sample 1577011 | NCBI WGS metagenome assembly OHAD01 (sample SAMEA3541510, study PRJEB24748) | human gut metagenome | biome: human gut; feature: human-associated habitat; material: faeces | place: China | collected 2012 | reverse complement strand
AGAAGTAAACTCCACCAGACAAATGGGGAGTGGAATTTACTTTTTCATTTCAGTATCAGCAGATTTTTTTATTAAAGACTTGCAATTTTCTGCCGTATGTATTATATTAAAGCAAAGGCAGAAAGAACATGTGTTCTATTTTGAATAGGGGGAGTATTATGATAATCAGCGCCAGCAGACGAACAGATATCCCTGCATTTTTCTCCGACTGGTTCATGAACCGCATCCGGGAGCAATATGCCCTGGTAAGAAATCCGTTCAATTCGCATCAGGTCAGTAAAATCAGCTTAAATCCGGACGTTGTAGACTGTATCGTATTTTGGAGCAAAAATCCGGAACCAATGCTCACCAGACTAAATGAATTACAAAATTACACCTTTTACTTCCAATATACGCTGAACGCTTATGGAAGAGAGATTGAGAAGAACCTTCCCGCCCTCAAACAGCGCATCGCAACCTTCCAGTCGTTATCAAAGATGATTGGAAAAGAGCGGATCATCTGGCGGTATGATCCCATCATTCTCAATGAAACCTATACAGCCGGCTGGCACAGCAGCGCCTTCTCGAATCTGGCCTGTCAGCTCAGCGGCTATACCGGAAAATGCACGATCAGCTTTATTGACATGTATCCCGCAATAACTAATAACGTCCGGCCGCTGGGGATCCGGGAAATACCCGGAGGCAGTATCTCCGCCCTGGCCAGAAATCTGTCTTCCATTGCCGCATCCTGCGGCCTTGCAATAGATACTTGTGCGGAAAAAATTGATTTGTCCGATTGCAATATCCGGCACGGCTGCTGTATCGACGGCGAACTGATCGCAAAGCTTGCCGGCTGCCCGGTCAACACACAAAAGGATAAGAACCAGCGTCCCGAGTGCCGGTGTGCCGCTAGCATAGACCTCGGATTTTACAATACCTGCCACAATGGCTGTCTCTATTGTTATGCCAATCACAGCCGACGGCAGATGGAGGAACGATGCCGGTCCTATGACAGCACTTCTCCTCTGCTCTGCAGCCAACTCTCAGAAGATGACCGGATCTATGAACGCAAAACCGGAAGTCTTAAAAATATACAGTATGATTTATTTAGCATACCTGCGCCCTGACCGGCTTTCCCACAGTTCACTGCCGTGGTCATAGTGAATACAGTACGCCAGCATGCTCTGCGTTGTACCGGAAAATAACACGTAAAAAAGAACCATCCTGCCATTTCATAAAAGCAGTTTGGTTCTTTCCTGCCAGATATTATCAAGATATCTCTTACATCAGACCACCATTCTTACTTCAGTCCATTTTTCCGCTTCGGACCATTATTTCTTATCCAGTCCGGAAACATCGTTTAACAAAATTCCACAATAAGTCTGCTCCGCTTCGCGTACATGCTCATAAAGCAGATCAGGCACACGATCGAACTCTTCGTTCAGCAAAGCATCGATTATCTCAATATGACCGTTCGCCCCGCTGATGGAACGCTGCTTTAAATAAAATTCCTGGGTGCGGATTCTCTGAAACTGGTCGGACACATAGGATAACAGCTTATTTACATGGCGTTTGCTGCAGGCCTCGTAGAGATATTTATGAAAATCATAATCCAGGGTACGCAGCATATCGTAATCCTGATTTTGAAGCGCCTGCTCAATTCTGCTTCGGAAATCTAAAAGTATCTCTTTATTATAACAGTGCAAATACGGCTTAAGAAGCAACGGCTCCATCACTTTCCGAATTTGAATCAGTTCAATGATAGTCTGAAGCGACAAATCCGAGACTATAATCCCCCTCTGCGGCAGAGACATAACCAGCCCCTCCCATTCCAGCTTGACAAGCGCTTCGCGAACCGGTGTCCGGCTGACTTTCAGGTCCTCGCATATTTTTTTTTCATCCAGATAAGCGTTAGGTAAAATTTCATTATTTATGATCTTGTATTTCAGGTCCTGGTAAACCTGATTTGTTAAATTATCTTTTTTAGACATGGCAATCAGCTCCTGAAAATCATTATATCATGTTCACTGCGTTCACATGAGTCTCCGACGGAAAATAGCGCCAGTTTTCTGCGGTGAACGCAGAAACTGTATTGCGCAGATATAAAGCCCGCTCTGCCGACATTATATCATAGGCTGCACTTAAAGAACAGATACTATTTCATTTTTAGGCTTAACCGGATGCTTGCTGGTACTGTTCACACCTCGCTGAACACAACCGTGTAAACAGTAACGCTTGCTGCCTGATTTAAAAAATATAATAAAAAGCACTTGAAATCCGTTTTTTCTTGTCGTATACTGTTGGTATACTAATTTGTATACAAATACAAATACACAATGTATACAAACTTGAATAGTAACTATCTTACCACAAACGAAAGGAGAAAAGTAAATTGCCGAAACACCTGTATTCCCTGGTGCATCTCACCAATATCAACTGTCCGCCGCCACAATTCATCTATACGGCGGCAAAAGCCGGCTATGATGCGGTGAGCCTGCGAACAATTCCCCTGGGACTGCCGGGAGAGTCCCCCTATAACCTGGCCCAAAACCCGCAGTTGATGCGGGAGACCCGGCAGGCTTTGTCGGAAACCGGCATCCGGTACACTGATACGGAAATTGCCCGTATCGCGGATAACATCGATGTCAAAGACCACGAGCCTGCAATGGCGGCCGCCGCTGAAATGGGTGTCACACACGTCCTCACCAATATCTGGATTCAGGACAAAGAATGCTATACGGAACAATTTATCAGGCTTTGCGAGCTGGCTGCGCAATATGGACAGGATGTGAATGTTGAGTTCGTCACCTGGGCCAGCGTGTCCAACCTCAGACAGACAAAGGAATTGCTGCTGGCCTCCGGCCGGAAGAATGTAGGAATTGTCGTCGATACTCTGCATTTTTACCGTTCCCGCGTAACACTGAGCGAACTGGAGGACTGTCCCAAAGAATGGTTCCATTATGCGCATCTTTGCGATTGCGGGGCGGAAATACCGACGGAGGTGGAGGCACTGGTCCATACCGGACGGGCGGAGCGTCTTTACCCCGGCGAAGGAGCCGTACCAATTCAAGATATTATTTCCCACATTCCAAACCAGGATATCATATACGGTCTGGAAGTCCCCCACGCAGGCCGCCTGAGCGAGCTTGGATTTGAGGAATATGCCCGCCGGGTATTGAAAGCGGCAAAAGCCTGCATGTCGGAAGATTAGAAATTAAACAAAAAGAACGGAGAGACAGAATATGGAACGTTACACTGACAAAATAGTTATGATTACCGGCGCCGGTGATGTTGCTCTGGCCATAGCAGAGCGCATGCTAGGCGAAGGAGCCAGGATTGCTTTCACAGATTTTTCCGAAACGGCTCTGACTGCCGCGGTGAATGAGATGACAGCCTCCGGCTTCGGAGAGGACAGAGTGATGACCGTACAATGCGACGTGCGCAGTCAGGATGCCTGTGACGCTGCTGTTACCGCAATTACAGCCAGATGGGGCAGGATTGACACAATGGTTGCCACTGCCGGCATTATCCGGCATCTGCCTATCGACCAGATGAGTGAAAAGGACTGGCAGGACGTCATTGACATCAATCTGAGCGGAGTTTTCCGCGCCTGCAAGGCAGTCGTTCCCGGTATGAAAGAAAAACGGTACGGCCGTATTGTCATCATTTCCTCCATCGGCGGCCGCACCGGCCGCAATGTGGGCGTAAATTATGCTGCAAGCAAGGCCGGAGTCAATGGAATTGCCATGAATCTGGGCTATTGCCTGGCCCCATGGAATATTACGGTAAACACGGTCGCTCCCGGCCCTCTGAAAGGACGGATGTTTTCCTCCATGCCCCAGGAACAGCAGGACAGCCTGGCTGCCGGGATTCCGCTGGGACATGTGGGCGAGCTGAGTGATGTCGCAGCCGCGGCTGCCTATCTGGGCAGCGACGACGCCGCATGGACCACCGGCGAAGTATTGGACGTTAACGGAGGACTGCAGTATTAATTGGAACTACATAATTGAAACCGATTAATCAAATTTAGATAAAAAATATACATTTAATTTTTGTTTGCGCAGCAAACTTATATTTAAGATAAGAAAGGAAAAAGATAACCATGAAAAAAATAATTGCAATGATCATGACCGGCGCCATAGCCCTCTCACTGACTGCCTGCAGCAATTCGTCCGGCTCCGCCCCGTCCCCTTCTTCCAACGGAACATCCTCCGGCAACACGGCCGGCGCTTCCACTGATAAAGCTGCCTCCGATATTGACACCTCCGAATACGGGAATCTGGATCCCGTCGAACTTGTCCTGGCAGACTCTGCCGCAAAAGGCGCCGCCGGCTCCACCTTTGATGAGCTGGTAGCGATAAAGGTTTCTGAAATCACAGGCGGCCAGCTGACAATAGACACCCACCTGAACGGGGAGCTTGGAAATGATACCGATCTTCTCCGCCAGATGCAGAACGGCGATATTGATATTGTCGGCTGTCAGATCGCTCCCATGGTATCTTTTATCCCGGAGCTGGCCATATTCGACCTTCCTATGGTCTTTGCAAAACACGACGGAGATAAAATTGACGCAGTGTTAAATGGTGATTCCAAAACCCGAGCCACACTCGATACCGCTTATGAGACAGCGGGCATGCATCTGCTGGGTGTTCTGCAAAACGCCACCTACCGTCTGACTACGGCAAATGTGAACCTGGAAACACTGGGCGATTTCAAAGCGCTGCAGATCCGCACCATGGAAAACAGCAACCATATGGCATTCTGGACGGCCATCGGAGCCGAGCCGACGCCTCTTGCATGGGCTGAGGTTTATTTTGCTCTCCAAAGCGGAACCATTGACGCACAGGAAAATGCAGCCGATACAATTGTGGGCGCCAATTTAAGTGAAGTCCAGAGCTGCCTTGCATGCACCAACCACATTCTGTATGCGAACCAGATCTGCATCAACAAAGCCTCCTGGGATGCCTTAGATCCGGCTTACCAGTCTGCCATTGAGCAGGCTGTCACAGAAGCAATGGCGGAAATGCGCACCCAGTTATCCGATATTGACCGTGAAAACAAGAAAATTCTGGAAGACGGGGGTATGACGATTATTAACTATGACGATTCCTTCTTTGACGAGATTCTGGCGCTGGACGGAGTCCGGACCTTATACGACCAGATCGACCAAAACACCAACGGCCTGGCACAGATTCTCCAGGATGAATTGACCCAGTAAACGGTGAGCCGGAAAGCAGCAGACTTTCCGGCTCTTCCGCCCGCCTTAGGCAATAACAGGCTCCGGGAAGCGGCGTTGACAAAGCACCGGCCGGGACTTATGATAATAATAAAACAAAACCGGGGAGCCGCCTATGATTACGAGAGAAGACAGACAGCCGTTTCATGATACCTGTCGTATTTTAGATAAAGCCGATGATTTTATCTATGTTCTGCCCCATCCCGGGCTGCTGGAATGGATATCAAATTATACTATTACATTTCCAAACGGTAAGATCATATCTGATGACTACACCGTAATGCCGCATGGCAGTGCAACATTGGTATTTACATTTGACGGGAACAATTTATGCAGCAATTTATTCGGTCCCATTACAAAGCCCTGTATGATCGGCAGGCAGGCAAACCAAAACGATATGCTGTTTATTATTGAATTTCAACCAGCCGGTTTGCATGCATATACAGGCGTTGATCAAAGAGAGCTGTCTGATCAGACCCTCCCCTTTTCATTCATAAATCCCGTGTTAAACAAGAAGATAATGGAAACGCTGGATTCTGTACACAGTATGCATGAACTGGTTATCCATATCGACCATATACTCCTCTCCTGCCTGCCCCTAACCCGTCCCGGTGAACTGCATTTGTCTGTGGAGAGTATTATAAAAAACAGCGGAAACATCTCTGTAAAAGAGTTATCGGAGGCTGTTTATTACAGCGAACGTCATCTGAACCGGATTTTCAGCCGTTATTTGGGAATGAATACTAAAACCTTTTCCAGACTGGTCCGGATAAACAAAGCAGTCCGGCTTCTCCAGAATCCCGGAACCAGCATCTCCTCCGTCTGCTATTCGGCCGGTTTTTATGATTTGTCTCACTTTATTCATGATTTCAAAGACGTCACCGGAATTACTCCTTTGGATTATCGGCATAAGATGTCCGATTTTTACAGTGAGATTGCCAAATTCTGATGTACAATGGAGGAAATCAAAACAGAAGGAGTGTGGCATATGAAATACTGCGGTACATTAATCTCCGTATCCGATATGACGAGAGCCAGGAATTTTTACGAACAGGTAATGGAACAAAAGGTAATGTTAGATTTGGGTGTCCACGTTTCATTTGAAAACGCCTTTTCGCTCCAGTCCAATTATGAAGAGCTGGTCGGCGTGAAACTGGAAGCACAACGGAAACCAGATAATTTTCAACTCTATTTTGAGGTGGATGATTTAGAGCGGTGGGAAGCAAAGCTGAAGTCCACGGAGGGGATCGAGTTTATTCACGAAATCAAAGAATACCCATGGGGACAGCGTGTTTTCCGCTTCTATGACTATGATAAGTTTATTGTGGAGGTTGCGGAAAGCATGAAAAGCGTTGCAATGCGTTACCTGGCCCAGGGGCTTTCCGTGGAAGAAACAGCAAAATGTACGATGCTGCCGATTGAGGTTGTAAAACAGTTTCAATCATAATTTATAATTGGCTCACAGCATACAAAACAGTGTGCAGGAACAAATCACAGAAAACCGTCCGGCAGCTCCGTCTGGCTTTCTGTGATTTGTTTCATTCCTTATTTGGATGTATTTTCGAAATCAATCAACTCCCGTATGTCCGTTATTTCCAATGCCTCAGCGATTTTGGACAAGTGTTCAAAGTTTATGACCGTCCGGGCCCCACGCACAATATCGCTGATGGTGGACTCGCGTATTCCTGATACCTCCGCCAGCTTTTTTTGCGTTATTTTACGTTCCTCCAATATTTCCTTTACTTTAAGTTTTACCTGATAACTCATATGTCTCACTCCCGTCTCTTTGCCAATTCTACTTTCATGTATGCCAAATCCCAGATATTTGTATCTTTTCCCACCGCATTGGGATTGTCTCCAATGGATGAGGCAAAATTCATTATACTGCTTGTCAGCTCTTTTTTACAGTCATTCCAGATATCCTCCGGTCTGATGCCGTTTCTCCACTCGTATTTATCGGTCTCCTCATTATACTGCAAATAAGAGCGGAATGCAGCAACTACAGGATACATAAAACCATCAGGAATTTTATATTTCAAATCATGCATCCCGAATTTGCTTTTTCCCACCGTAGAATCATCCTTGTGGCCTGAGTATTTTTTTCTTCCATACCGTCCCCCTGCCGAATTATATGCGTCGGCAAATTCCATTTCAATCTGATCATATAAATCGAAAATATCCGGCATCACATTGACGAATTTACGGTAAAACTCCGGATCCTGCAAATACAATTCGAGCATTTTTGCTTTTGACGAATAAGCCTGCATCGGATGCGTCTGCGCATCATATTTCTCAATATTAAACATATTTATGATTGCCACAACTTCCCTCGCATCTATCATCTTCAGGTTTTTCCCTGTCTCATCAACGGATACCTGATTCTGCTTAAATGCTATCCTGTCAAAGAAAGGCATGCCTTCCAGTCCCTCTTTAATCGGGTCAAACTTCCGTGCCAGTTCCGCCATGGATTTCTCATCCACCTGCACCGAGGTGTTCCTCGCTTCTGCAAGATTTTCGATAATCCCTTCCACACCGGTCATCACCTCAAACTGCACATACTGGTTTAACTTTTTCCCCTGATACTCACAGATGATTCTGTATGTATGGCCGCCGTCTATGTTGCCGTGGCATAATGTATTGTCAAAGTAAACCGTCACTTCTGCTCTCTCCGGATCGTATTCCAGTTTGGATGCCGACAGGATGATTCCACGATTCTTGAGATAAAAATTGCCGTCATTGCTCAGGAGAGATTCCGTGATTGCCTTCGCAACACTGGATGTCAGTTTCTGGTTCCTGGGGTTTGTCGCCATCGGTATCCCCAGAGGCACATCATCTACTTTCACATAGAAGATGTATTTCTTCGAATCATTGTTCCCGACAGGGTTTAAAAGTACCTGAAATGAGTTTGCCTTGACCGGCATTGTTTTCTTTAGCATAGAGCCTCCTTCTCTGCACCGGATGGACCGGCAGAGTTTTATTTATTTGTTTCCTATATGCATTTCGTTATTTCATAATAACGCAATATCGTTATTTTGTCAATTAATTTCTCCACTATAATCAGAAAATAATAAAATGCTTGACATTAACTCCCGCCACTACTATAATCCAAATTGCAAGGGAGTTCTCGTAAGAGGGCTGAGAGGAGGGTGTATTCCCTCGACCTCACCTGATTTGGATAATGCCAACGTAGGGATGCAACGACAATCTACATTTTTACGACTTTCAGAAAATCTGTCGGCAGTGTGCCGCGGGTTTTAACGGAAACCGGTGGATGTAACCGCAAAGTCAGAGCCATTCTCTTGCAGGAGGATGGCTTTTTTATTTAACAGGAAAATTCCCCTGTTAAATAAAAACCGCTCCGCGGAGGATCGCACTGCGGCGGTAGGGCATTATGTCGCCGAAGCGCCCCGCCGCAGGCGGAGAATCCCACGAGCGGGATTCTTTCTTGTTTAACAGGAAAATTCCCCTGTTAAATAAAAACCGCTCCGCGGCACTACTCGCGGGGTTCGTGCTTGTCGTTAAAATCTCCTTTGTAAACAAGGAAAAGAAGGAGGAATAATCAATGAATCAACAATCACAATCTTTATCCCCGGCGCGCAGCAGAAAGTGTGCTGTCTACAGGATGGTGCTTGCGGCGATGTTCGCCTGTCTCGCCTTTGTGCTGAATACCTTCGTGTATTTTCCTGCCATGGCCCCGTTCCAGCACTTCGTTGATGTGATTGCCGCCGTGACACTGGGCCCCTGGTACGCCTGTGCCGCTGCATTTATCTGCGGAATACTCCGGATGCTCTCCGGCCGTACGGTTCAGGCTGTCACCGGGGCCGTCTTTGGTCCCATTCTGGGCGGACTGCTCTACCGGAGATTCCACAGTCTTTGGGCCGCTGCCCTGGGTGAAGTGATCGGCACCGGATTCTTCGGCGCCATCGCATCCTACCCGCTGATGAAGTGGTTCTACGGACTGGATGCCGGGTCACCTTATTATTACATACCGTTTTATACCCCATCTGCCGTCATGGGTGCAGCCATGGGCGTCGCAGTACTTCTGATTCTGCGCCGTGCCGGAGTATTCAGCCGGATGCTGCAGGAACTGAACCAATAGCAGAAACCGAACCAATAGCAGACACTGAACTAATAAAAGGAGAATATAATGGAAAAGTTTGAAGCGGCGCTGCGCCGGGTCCGGGAGCGGACCCCTCTGGTACAGTGCATCACCAATTTTGTCACTGTGAACGACTGTGCCAACATCCTGCTGGCCTCCGGAGCTTCCCCTACCATGGCCCACGACATCCGTGAAGCAGCAGAAGCAGTCACCGGGGCCGACGCTCTGGTATGCAACATGGGAGCGATTGAAGACACGGATGCCATGATACTGGCCGGAAAACAGGCCAATCGGCTTGGTAAACCCGTTATCTTAGATCCGGTAGCCGCCGGAGGGACTGCGCTTCGCCGGGAATCCGCCGGACGGCTTCTCTCCGAAATCCATTTCGCCGTCATCCGCGGAAATGCCTCGGAGATTCGCGGCCTTGCCGGAGAAACGGCAGCCGGCAGCGGCGTGGATGCAGGTGTCTTAGATGTCGTTACCGAAGAAAATCTTCTGTCGTCTCTGGAAATGGTTCGTTCCTTTTCGCAGCGCACAGGCTCCGTAATTGCCGTTTCGGGAGCCATCGATATCATTTCCGACGGGAATAACGCCATGGCACTGCGGGGCGGCTGCGCCACCATGGCGCGTATCACGGGCAGCGGCTGTATGCTGACCACTCTGATCGGCGCATTCTGCGGGGCAATGCCGGACGATCTTTATACCGCCGCCTGCGCCGCCATGGCCGCCATGAATGTGTGCGGCGAGCTGGCGGAAAAACGCCGTCTCACCAATGGTACGGGCAATGCCACGTTCCGCACCGATCTCATCGACGCAGTATTTAATCTCACTGAACAACAATTAACGGAGGGTGTACGCTATGAAATTTACTAAAGAAGAAATCCGCAAATCCATGCTGCTCTATGCCGTCACGGACCGCATGTGGCTCAATGAGGGAGAAACCCTGATCTCTGTGGCGGAGGAAGTTTTAAAAAACGGGGCAACCTTTCTGCAAATCCGTGAAAAGGATCTGAATGAGGACGATTTTGAAGCAGAGGCAGAGGCGCTGCACGCCCTCTGTGCGAAATACCGCATTCCTTTTGTCGTCAACGACAGCGTTGAAATTGCCCTCCGATGTAACGCCGACGGTGTCCATGTGGGGCAGACCGATATCAAAGGACGCGATATCCGGGCGCTGATTGGTCCCGATGCTATTCTGGGCATCTCCGCCGGAACAGTGCAGGAGGCTGAAGCGGCAGAAGCGGCCGGGGCCGACTATATCGGAGTAGGTGCGGTTTTCACCACCGGGACAAAAAAAGACGCACGCTCTCTGACCATGGAACGGCTTCGCGCCATCCGTAATGCAGTCTCCATTCCCATCGTGGCAATCGGCGGAATCAATTCCGGAAACATCATGCGGCTGGCTGGCAGCGGCGTGGACGGAGTTGCCGTAGTTTCCGCCATCTTCGCCGCACCGCATCCCGGGGAAGCGACGGCCGGTATGCTAAAGCTGGCAGAAGAAATGCTCTCTGCTAAGACAGTCAGAGGAGAAGGTAATGAATAAACGCTTCGCTATTTTTGATATGGACGGCACTCTTGTTGATTCCATGGCATTCTGGCAGCGGCTCGGGAGGGAATTTCTTGCCTCACAAAACATTACAGAGCGGGTAGATGAGGTTCTGGAACGAATTATTCCCATGACCATGATAGAATCCGCAGCCTTATTCATTCAGGAATTTGGTCTGTCGCGAACACAGGAAGACCTGGCCACAGAGATGAATGCCATCATGGAACGCCACTATCGTTCTGATATTCCGCTTAAACCCGGTGTTCCGGAATATCTGAATATGCTCCGGAGTAACGGAGTGAAAATGTGCGTCGCCTCTGCCACTCCGGTTCATCTGATACGCGCCTGTCTGACACGCCTTGGCGTGGCGGAGTATTTCAGCTTCCTGATTTCCTGTGATGAAGCCGGCGCCGGAAAAGACAGGCCCGGGGTCTACCTCCTCGCCTCAGAAAAATTAGAGGCCGCCCCTCAGGAAACCGCTGTCTATGAAGACGCCCTCTACGCCGCTAAAACAGCTAAAAAGGCCGGATTTTATACAATAGGTGTCTATGACAAATGTGCCGCTGAAAACTGGGAGGCATTGAAAGCCCTTTCAGATGAAACAATCCGTGACTGGAAAGAGCCTGTTAATCAATATAACAACAAATAAGGAGGGAAAAATAATGAGTGCAAGCATTGCAATTCAGGTACTGCCCAAGGCAGAAAACGACACCGAACTGGTAAGGATCGTGGATGAGGTCATCGCCTATATCAAAAGCTGCGGTCTGCGCTGTGAAGTAGGCCCCTTTGAAACCACAATCGAGGGTGACAGCTACGACCAGCTCATGGATATTGTAAAGGAATGCCAGCATGTAGCCGTCCGTGCCGGTGCAGAAAAAGTGTCCGCCTATATAAAGGTGGTATATCAGCCGGAGGGCCAAATCCTGACCATCGACCAGAAAATCACCAAACACCGTTAACATGGAGCCGGTTAAACTACGGCTTAAAAGCACATATAAGCATGATGAAGAAAGGGAATCTTTATGAAAACAGCCTTGACGATAGCCGGAAGTGATTCCAGCGGAGGCGCCGGTATTCAGGCCGATATCAAGACCATGACGGCCAACGGCATCTATGCCATGAGCGCCATCACAGCTCTGACCGCCCAGAACACCACCGGTGTCACCGGTATCTTTGATGTAACTCCTGCATTTTTAGCCGCCCAGCTCGACGCCGTATTTACCGACATACGCCCGGATGCGGTAAAAATCGGCATGGTTTCTTCCGCAAAGCTTATCGAGGTTATTGCAGAAAAACTGACACAGTATGGGGCCGGTCACATAGTGGTCGATCCGGTGATGATGTCCACTTCCGGTTCCAAACTCCTCAAGGACAACGCGATCGATGTTCTGAAGGCAAAACTGCTTCCCCTGGCTGAGATTGTGACGCCGAATATCCCGGAGACCGAACTGCTATCAGACACTGCAATCCGCGATGACAAGGATATGGAAAAAGCCGCGCAGATAATCAGCGGGCGGTACGGCTGCACCGTACTCTGCAAAGGCGGCCACAATTTAAACGACGCCAACGACCTGCTGTATATGAACGGTGAAAAACACTGGTTTTATGGACGCAGAATCGATAATCCCAACACCCATGGAACCGGATGCACCCTTTCCAGCGCTATTGCTTCCAATCTGGCAAAAGGAATGGAACTGACTGCGGCGGTGGAACGGGCAAAAGAATATATCTCCGGCGCTTTGGCAGATATGCTGGATTTGGGCAGGGGACAGGGACCTATGAACCATCTGTTTGAATTAAAAGGGGAATTTGTAGTGTAGATTTTAATATTTTGGCGTAGAGCTTACTAAATACCTGATATTCGGTATTTTTTTGCAGAGCGGTTTTAATGGATATGAGGTAAAAAACAGGTAAACTGCTCTCTCCGCCGTGAGGATTTGGACGAAATTTTCTAAGGATCACTTGAATTTAAAGAGAGAATTGACTATAATAAAGATATAAAAGAAAACACCCACTCCAAAAGTGGATGCTCCTAGTTAGACGCTAGTTGTCCTTACGGACACCGCTCACCCTGTTGGCAGACAGGGTGGGCATTTTATTTCCGCTTATTTCTCTTATCGAGAAAGGCGATAATCGCTATAATTAGACTTCCAAAGGATATTAGCAAAGCCAATATCCCTATGAAGCTTGAAATAATCTCGTATGTTGTCATAAGCGCTACCCCCTTTCCTATGTATTCCGGCAAGCCGGTCTTACAAGTCTAGGAGGTTGCCACTCCTGTCGTGAGTGCTTTCCTATTATCTATTTTAGCATAAGAACATATGTTTTTCAAATTTAATTTTTATCTCTTGTGAGATTCCTGTGATATTTATTATTCTTGATTCCATTCCCGTCCACCTCTAGAATATCTGGTGCCCCTTTCGCATAGCGTAAACTCTGTAAATCCTTGATACACTCCTTGTTCTTCTCCTCCAAATTTCAAAATTCAGTGTTGATTTTGGCTTGCTCGTATTTGAGAAACAATCCTCAAAAAGCAGAAGCACCGGGATTGTTAAGTCCTGATACTTCTGCTTATGTTTACTTTGTTCTATTTTCGACCGGATAAAAGGATTTGAGCTGGTGGGAAGAAAACTAAGTAATCTGTTGTTCTCTAAATTAGCCATTACTAAACGGATTTCCATATAATGTTGATTGGCCTACACAATTTAATTTTTCCTTTTCGCATATAGTTTTAACTATATCAACAATCCACTTCTCAGCTTGCGGGTGTATCATGACTGATTCTATATATTCATTTATATTTATTTCATCTGGACAGATAATATCTGGTGCATCATTTCTATCAAATGGATAAAGGTTAGCAATTAAAGCTTTCTCTATCAAATTTATTGGCTCTTTATCCACAATAGAAGTGTCTGTGAGCATTTTATTACGGTATGTCCAATTTCCAAAACCTGAACTTATAAATTCAGCAAACACTTTAGTATTATCTGTTATAATAACTCTCGTTTCTTTCTCATGCGCAAACGCCTTTCTTTTATGGAAGAAAGGGTTAGTAACTTTCTTAGTTGTATTTAGCTGATTCATCTGTTCTTTGAAAAAGGTTTCATCTTCGACTACATCATATTTAACGTCCTCTATATCTACATCAAATTCCGAAGTTATAGAAGACTTTTTAATCATTTCTCTAATTTTTGTTTCTGTTGATTGGATACGAATTGCTTTTTTGTCATAAGAATAAATTCTCCACATCGCGTCATTCTCAGGTGTCTTAGTCCAACATTGCCCATAACACAACCATTTGGCATACCATAATTTAGAGAAATTATTTATTGTGGAGGGTACGTTTCGTGCTGATATATCTTCATACAGGATTTTAATTACATCTTTTCTTTTATCCTCTCTATCTAATAAAGCAAACATGAACCCCTCATATGAATCATCCCATTTACAGGGTCGCTTAAACATATCTTTTTTCATCACAACCAGATTAATAAATGTTTCAAAACTAATGAATCTGTATAACTCTCCTGTCATGTTCAAAATCTCCTGTTTTTGTTTTGATATTTATCTCTATTATTCCATATATAACATTTTTTTGCAAATTACTTGATACTATTTTATCATTCCCCTAAAATGAAATTTTAAATTCCACTCCCTTATTCTCCGGTGGAATTTACTCTCGCACAGTTGATATTTACTCTTTCATATATTCGTGATACGGTCATGTCTTCTTCTGACAGCGGTAGGAGGAGATTTTATGAGCAAATATATTCCCGGAAACAGAAACATCTTACTCATTGAACCCTGACGTTCATGTGGAAATGGACACCGTCCATTCTTCGCGGGAATCTAAGAAAACACTGTTGACCTTATTTTTCCCAAAAGGAAAATTCTTCCTGGCATTCCTGATGAACCGCTGTACATAAGGCGCTGTACGCCTTGTTTTCAACCATATAGAAAAACGTCTTGGAACCTATGAATTCCTCTGCAATTTCCTTGATTTTCTCATTCCATACCTTTTTGTCCATGATGTAAATTTCTTCTTCCATGAGTTCCACAATCAGAAAAAGACGTTTCTGCTGTCCATCTGTGGTGTTCTTTGGCTTGTCTATGTATTCCTGTAGCGGTTTAATTCTGGAATACAATTTCAATTCCTGCTCCGGTACAAATTTGGGTGTGCATGGCTTTTCGTATGAGATAATCCACGCTCCTCCCTCTGACTTTGATACAATTCTGTGAACCTCTCCTGCAACATCAATGAACATATCCTTACGCTCCCTTCTTCATGAGTACAATTTTTCCAATCTTTCACCGATTCCGAAGAAGACCAATACCGTCTTGAAAATTCCAGCTTTTCAATATTCGCTCTCTTTGACAACATAGATTCCGTAACTATTTCACGGATTCCCATGGAACCATCTACATAATGAATCACAAAATCTGTTGCCCACTCTACGCCAAAATAGTCCTTCCGAATATCAACCCAACTGACAAACCGATTCCCCTCCCTGTCCAAACTCTGACAGGCTTCATAACTTAACCCCATATCATTTGATTCCAGAATCCGTGCATACTCTCTGGTTTCCCTGCTGTGGGCACACTAACTTTTCGTTCTTCTCACTGCGATTGAATTTATCCTAATTTCAAAGAAATCTAATTAATCCTAATTTTTGTAGCCAAATTCTTGGATTAATTCACTATCCGGCGAATTAATCGGAATTACTTTGTTCAAGTGCGATTTAAAACCGCCCTCTTGTCCCACCCAAAATCAACCACTTTCCTTTTTAGGTTCTCTGGGTTTTTCATCCTTTTTAGACAGATTTGATTTTTTCTGCCTTATTCCCTGCTCTTTTTCCAGCTTTGGATCAGTCACACTATTCGACACTGTCCCAATAAAGGGCAAGAAAAAAACATTTGTTTACATTGGTTATGAGGTTGAATTTCCCTTGTAAATACGTTGTTTCCGGGCTTTTTTCTTTTCTTCCTTTCTTTCCAATTTGCTCTTTCGCTCTTTTGAGAACAGAGAGAAAACAAAGGGCAAACGACAGATGGTACTGTGAGTCAATAACCGGAAAATGAAAAGCAGAAGTACCTGGATTGTTAAGTCCTGATACTTCTGCTTGTATTTTACTTTGTTCTATTTTGGGCTGGTAAAAGGATTGTAGCCGATGGGAAGATAACACTTTATGTTCAAGTGCTATTCAAACTCGCCCTTTTGTCCAGATTAAAATAGACTTTCTTATTTCTCTTTTTTAGACGTTTAGATGTGTTTCGGCCGGATAACAGATACGGAACCGGAGACTAGAGATACCTCTTGTTCAAGTGCAATCCAAATCACACCATTTGTCCCAATAAAAATCGACCTTCTTAAAACATGGCGATTTTCCAATTTTCACTTTCACTATTGCCTTTCTTCTTCTCTTTCGGTCTGGATTTTCCCTCTTTCTTTTTCCCTCTTTCCCGGCTCTATGCCGGGCTTCTTATCTTTTAACCGACCTAGCCTGGCACCTGAATCCAATCAGCATAAACAAGTTTCTTTTAAGGATTCTTATGTTGATGTGTCGAATTTTCCTTGTAAATAAGTGCTTTGTTAGGTTTTCTGTTTTCTTTTTTCACCTTTATGTATGCCACTTTATCAAAACAAAAACAAAAGCAAGAAAAAAAGCAGAGCCAACAGGTTCAAAATCCTGTCTGCTCTGCTTCAAGAGTGTTTACTTTATTCTATTTTCGGCTGGATAAATGGGTGGGAGCCGGTGGGATAGGAATACTCTACTCGAATTCTATCGTAGCCGGCGGCTTCCCGGTACAATCATACAGTACCCTGTTGACCCCCTTCACTTCGTTCACAATCCTGCTCGTCGCCTTGCCCAGAACCTCCCAGGGAAGCTCAGCCGATTCGGCAGTCATGAAATCCGACGTTAAAACTGCCCTGAGGGCAATCGCGTAATCATAGGTTCTCTCGTCACCCATACAGCCAACAGAGCGCATATTGGTGATCGCCGCAAAATACTGGCCCAAATCGCCTGCGATGCCTGCCTTATCGATTTCCTCACGGTAAATCGCGTCAGCGTCCTGAACAATTCTCACCTTTTCCGGTGTTACATCACCGATAATTCTCACACCGAGTCCGGGTCCCGGGAACGGCTGACGGAACACAAGTCTCTCCGGAATCCCCAGTTCCAGCCCTGCCTTTCTTACCTCATCCTTGAACAGCATGCGGAGCGGTTCAATGATCTCTTTAAAATCAACATGCTCCGGGAGGCCTCCCACATTGTGGTGGGACTTGATTACCGCCGATTTGCCGAGGCCGGATTCGATGACATCCGGGTAAATTGTCCCCTGGACCAGAAAATCCACCTTACCGATTTTTTTCGCCTCTTCCTCGAACACGCGGATAAATTCTTCTCCTATAATTTTACGTTTCTGTTCCGGATCCGATACCCCGGCCAGCTTCTCATAGAAACGCTCCTGGGCATTCACACGCACGAAGTTTAAATCGTACTGTCCTTCCGGTCCGAATATCGCCTCAACCTCATCTCCCTCATTCTTACGGAGCAGGCCGTGATCGACAAATACGCAGGTTAACTGTTTGCCAATCGCTTTAGCCATCATTACGGCAGCCACGGAGGAGTCCACGCCGCCCGACAGTGCGCAGAGCGCACGGCCGCTTCCGACCTTCTCACGGATTTCACCGATCGTTCTCTCTACGAACGCATCCATCTTCCATTCGCCCAAACATTTGCAGACATTATATACAAAGTTAGAAAGCATCTTCGTGCCTTCCTGTGTATGCATAACCTCGGGATGGAACTGGACGGCGTACCAGTTATTTTCCTCACACTCCATGGCCGCAACCGGGCAGACAGGAGTTGTGCCGGTAATCTTGAATCCTTCCGGCGCTTTTTCAATATAATCCGTATGGCTCATCCAGCAGATCGTCTTTGGTGAGACGCCCTCAAACAGCTTGGAATCCGTATCTACTTCCACCTCTGTCTTACCGTACTCGCTGACAGGAGCCGTTGCCACCTTGCCCCCGAGCAGATGCGCCGTGAGCTGCGCGCCATAGCAGATTCCCAAAATCGGAATACCCAGTTCAAAAATTTCCTTTGGACAGCTGGCAGAGTCTTCCCCGTACACACTGTTCGGTCCGCCGGTAAAAATGATTCCTTTCGGGTTCATTTCCTTAATCTGTTCCAGCGGCATATTGTATGAATGTACTTCACAATACACGTTGCATTCTCTGACTCTTCTGGCAATAAGCTGGTTATACTGGCCGCCAAAGTCCAATACAATAATCATCTCTTTTTCCACGAGTATTCCTCCTAATAATTTCCGTTGGTGAATTTAAATAATGTTAGTGAATCTAAACAATGACCTCAAATTCATAATCATACAGCAGTGTCCTGCCGTAACTATTATCGGCAAAATTGCCATAAATTATAAACTCAGGCCAATTCTCTACAAAACCGGTCAAACACCTGCCATAACGGCAGATACATTTCCCGCCTTTAAGCGTACTCCTTATTATAAAATAATGACGGTATATTGACAAGAAGTTTTTTCACGGTTTTACGCCATTTTTCACCCCATATTTTGTATCTTTGCAACAGTATGGAAAAAATGTCAAACAGCCTCATGCCGGCCTCCGATACCTTAAAGGGCAGAGACAAGCCTGTTTCTGTTCACAACCTGCCAAAACGCGGCTGGGCTGCGAACAGAAACCAAACCTTGCTTCTGCCCTGATAACTCGTTTTCCGTCCCCGGTTGGAGGGTGTCGTGAGGGGGGAAATCCGGCCGGAATGAATTGCTGCGGGGACCGTTTGCACTCTTTGGAGT
>OHAD01001785.1_pt1 | contig 18701 bp, 10 predicted proteins | sample 1577011 | NCBI WGS metagenome assembly OHAD01 (sample SAMEA3541510, study PRJEB24748) | human gut metagenome | biome: human gut; feature: human-associated habitat; material: faeces | place: China | collected 2012 | reverse complement strand
TAAAGGAGGACTTTTTCAATGTCTTTATTAATTACTGTTCTGGTAACTTTTTTTGCTGGTATGGGGGCAGGTCTTGGTACCGGATTTGCCGGTATGAGTGCAGCAGCTGTTATTAGCCCTATGCTTATTACTTTTCTTGATATGGATCCCTATATGGCTGTGGGTATTGCACTTTCTTCAGATGTTCTTGCCAGCGCCATTTCCGCTTATACATATGGAAAAAATAAGAATCTTGATATTAAGAACGGAATCATTATGATGATTAGTGTTCTTGCATTTACAGTTGTTGGAAGCTATGTTTCAAGTCTTGTACCTTCAACTACAATGGGGGGATTTTCAGTTTTTATGACTTTCATTCTTGGAATTAAGTTTATTGTAAGACCTGTTATGACTACTAAAGAAGCTATGGCTGGTGTTTCTGCCAAAAAGCGTGCACTACAGTCAGTTATATGTGGTGTTTTAATTGGATTTATATGTGGCTTCATTGGTGCCGGTGGTGGCATGATGATGTTACTTATTCTTACATCAGTTCTTGGATATGAATTAAAAACTGCAGTTGGTACAAGTGTATTTATTATGGCTTTCACTGCATTTACCGGTGCTGCATCTCATTTTGCCATTGGTGGAATTCCTGATGTAAAGGTTTGGATTCTGTGTATTTTATTCACATTAATCTGGGCAAGAATTGCCGCTGTCTTTGCAAACAAGGCCACTCCGAAAACACTAAATCGTGCAACAGGTATTATACTTGTTGTGCTTGGAATTGTAGTAATGGGATTCTCTTTTTTTAGTTAAGTTCTAATATTATTTCATGCCCCCGTATTTATCTGGGGCATACCTTATACTCCTGAAATTTCATTTGGGTAGGATTTTTTTGAATTCATAAAAATAACTAGTGCCCAAAAATGCAACAAAGCGACTGTATTAATAACAATGATTATTTTTGCAGCCGCCTTTTTTATATTTAGTTTTTCATACTTTGTATTTCCACTCTCATAAACTATGGTTCTCTCTATTTTATACTATAAACTGTATAAACTATCTTACAATCCGCCTTTGGATTTTTTTCACCCGAATTTAATCCATCCGAATCCAAGTCTGAAATTTTTCCAATCTTAGGTGTTACCTTTATTTTCTTTGTTTCTTTAGTTTTGTCTTTATAGGTTACTGTACAGCTAATCTCAACGTTCTTGTATAACTGTTCATATACTGCTTTTTCATCTTCCAAATTTCCATTAAAAGCATCTAGTTTTGCTATTATAGCCTTTTGTTCCTTTGATAGATATTTAGAATCGTAAGCTATTCCAATGTATGTTTGTGCATCTTTCTGTTTATCATAATCAACCGTAAGCGATGTGTACTGAGATTTAGTGTAATCTTCTTCCTTTGTATTTTTATCATCACAACCTGCTATTGAACCAGGCACATTAAGAAGTTTTGATGTTTTCTTTCCTTCCTTTACAATACTATTTCCTTTAGGATTTGTTATTTGAAAAACCGCATCTTTTATGTCATAAGTAATTTTGTCAATGTTCTTACCCTTACATGTTACCGGAAATTCTATGCTATAACAAACCTGACTATTTTCTTCGCTGCCACACATTGCTCCGTCAAATCCATTTGTGTCATCTATTGATGAATCACCTTTTGTCAATGTTTGTGCGTTTACCCTAATAGAAAAACCAGACTGGCTATTTGTTGTAGCCTGATTATTTCCAAGCTGGCTAATACCAACAACAAGTGCCATACATGCTGCAACAGCAACTGCCGGTTTAATAAAATTAATTTTTCTTCTCATATTATTTTTTCTGAATAACTGCTTCATCTCTTCCTTTTTATTCTGTTCAAGATGAATTTTGTCCAGTGCACTTTTATAATCGCTATTCATATTCAACCTCCATTATCTCTTTTAATTTTTTTCGAGCTCTTGTAAGTTTTGAATTAATTGTGTTTTGTTTTTGTTTTAGGATTTTTGCAATTTCCTTTATTTTATATCCTTCATAATAATACAAATAAAGGATATTTCTCTCATCCTCCTTTAGCAATTGAAGTTCTTCGAGAATTTCTCCTTCTTTTTGTTCAAAAGGAATTTCCATATTCTCAATTGGTACCGTGCTCTTCTTTGTTAAAGATTTCTTATAGTCCAGACATTGATTAATAGTTACTCTGATCAGCCAGGATTTAATATGCTCTTCATCTTTAAAAATAACTCTTTTAGTCAATAGCTTTACAAAAACCTCCTGCACAATATCTTCAGCGTCATATTTATTAAACAAATATTGATATGCTATTCTAAAAATCATGTCAGAATAATTTTCTACTATCTCGTTATATCGTTGTTCTGTTTGAATGTTTAGCATCTTAACTCCTTTCATTAACTAACACGATTTAGAATAGTATTTTAGTGCATTTAAGTTTTAATTTTTTTCTTTTTGTATTTTCTAAGCTATTTCCGGAAGGCTAAGCATGATTTCTACCTCATAGATTAGATTTGATTTATTCTGTGGGGTATTTCCTTGATATTTCCCGGGAGGCTAACTATGATTTCTACCTCATAGTAGTGCTATTCTCATAATAATCTCATCCTATTAATCTATATATTCCTTCTTCATCTGCCATAATTGCTGTTTCATAAAATTTCTTTACAGCTTTTATCATATACTCTGTATCCTTTACCCCTGCAGTTTCATAAGGTGAATGCATTGCAAGCTGTGCAAGTCCTATATCTACTGTGTTAAGTGAAACATGACTGTTTGAAATATTACCAAGTGTTGAGCCACCCGGAATATCTGAACGGTTAACATATGACTGAACTTCTACTCCTGCTTTCTTGCATATTTCTTTAAATATTGATGCCGATATTGCATCTGTTGTGTATTTTTGATTTGCATTATATTTTATAACAATTCCTTTGTTCATATATGGTCGGTTAGTAGGGTCTGCTTTTTCCTTATAATTAGGATGTACTGCATGAGCATTGTCTGCTGAAAGCATAAATGATGATGCGCACGCTCTTATAAAATCCTCACTGTCTTTTCCCATACACATTGAAATTCTTGAAAGTACATCATAAAGAAATGAAGAATCTGCTCCCTGCTTTGTTGTACTTCCTACCTCTTCATTGTCAAAAATAGCACATACATTAACACTTTTGTTATTTTCCTTATTATCTGTTAAAGCTTTAATACAACTAAAGGCACACATTACATCATCTAGTCTTGGAGCTGACATAAATTCATTATCTGCACCCCATATTGTTCCCCATTCTCTATTATACAAAAACAAATCTGTACTAATAATATCCTCTATTGCTACACCTACCTCATTTGCAATTATTTGGTCAAATTTGTCTTTTGAAGCAATTTCGCCAAACAGCGGAATCATATCTTTTTGTGGATTATATGATATTCCATTATTAGCATTCCTGTTCATGTGAATTGCAAGATTTGGAATCAGGCACAAATCCCTATCTACATTTAAAAGAACCGGCTTTAACGTATTTCCATCTTTTACAATAACACGTCCTGCTACCGAAAGTGGTCTGTCAAGCCAAGGTGCCATAAGCATTCCACCATATTTTTCCACATTTAATGTTACGTAATTATTGTCTTCAACCATTTCAGGATTTTCTTTTATTTTAAATGCAGGCGAATCGCTATGTGCTGCTGCTATTTGAAAATTGTAAAAATCCATATTATCAGGCACTTGAAAAGCAATTATTGATGAATCATTTCTTGTAACATAATACTTTCCACCCTGTTCAATCTTCCATTTATTTCTCTCGTTTAATTTTATAAATCCTGCCTTCTCCAGCATTGTTGAAAAATTCTTAACAACGTGAAAAGCTGTAGGACTTTCCTTAATAAAATCCATTAATTCTTTTGATATATCTATTTGATTATCCAACAACATAATCCCTCCTAAACTGATTTTAAAAACTTCCTATAAAAAATATACCCTACTCCACTTGTTATTGCTTCCGTCACTGGAAATGTTAGCCAGAATACATTTAATCCAAATCAGCTTCATTGTAGTATTACATTTTTTTAATGTCAACGAAAAAAAGGCAACTCCAAAATTAATTTGAAATTGCCTAATTTTATAATATTTAATTAACTTAAATATCTTATATAAATTTTTGAATCTTGCTTATTAACACATCAAGAAAACCTGTTGACTGTAAGAACAGAATCACCATTATTACAGGCATAATATAACGAATCATAACATTGTACAATTTCTTACGTGAAAACTTCTTGCCATTTAGTTCCATTTCTTCTACAATCCATGAAGGCTTGATTATCCAACCAATAAGAATTGCTGACAACAATGAAATAAAAGGCATAAGGAAGCTGTTACTAATGTAATCCATAATATCCAAAAGCTGACCTGTGCTTCCGTTTGGAAGTTTTACTTCCACATAGAAAATACTGTAACCTAAAGCTATAACTGCTGTTGCAATTAAATAAATAATAGATAAAACGCCTGTTGTTTTCTTTCTCTCTGTATGGAAAAGTTCCATACAGTTAGCAGCAATTGATTCCAGTACTGAAATACATGAAGTTAATGCTGCAAAACCTGCCAATAAGAAGAACAATAAACCTACTATTCTACCTGCCATTCCCATTCTGAAAAATACATTTGGAAGTGACACAAACATAAGTCCCGGACCTGCTGACATTCCATCAAGTCCTGAGAAAACAAATACGGCAGGAATAATCATCATACCGGCTAAGAAAGCCACTCCTGTATCCATAATTTCAATCTGTGATACTGCTTTATTAAGATTAACATCCTTTTTTACATAAGAACCATATGTAATCATAATTCCCATTGAAACGCTTAATGAGAAGAATAACTGACTCATTGCATCCAATGAAACCTGAAGGAATTTCTGAACTGTAATTCCTGACATATCAGGTGTCAAATAAACTTTCAATCCCTGAAGACCTGTTCTAACTGTTCCGTCATCTAATGTTGTCTTTAGAGTTAATGAGAAAATAGCAATTCCAACTACCATAACCAAAAGAACCGGCATGATAAACTTTGAAACTCTCTCTATTCCCTTTTCTACGCCGTTATATACAATAATTGCTGTTAAAAGCATAAATACAATACCGTACCAAACTGATGAAGGTGATGTAATAAAGTTAGTAAAGCAATTGTCTGCAACTGCTTCCTTTCCTGAACCTAAAATATAAATAGTAATATATTTTAAAATCCAACCACCTATTACCGCATAATAAGTCATAATAATAACCGGCACAATAAAAGTAATCACACCTAAAAACTTCCATTTTTTTCTCATTGATTCATATGCATAAATGGCACTTTTTCCTGTTTTTCGTCCAATGGCAATATCTGTTGTTAACAATGTAAAACCTACTGTTAAAACAAGTACCAGATAGATAATAAGAAAAAGTCCGCCTCCATCCTTTGCTGCAAGATATGGGAATCTCCAAAGATTTCCTACACCTACAGCACTTCCTGCTGCAGCAAGAACGAATCCTATCTGCCCACTAAATCCACTTTTTTGTTTCATAATTTTTCTACCTCTTAAATTTTTTATTTTCTACTTTTTTATATTTAAAATATTAAGCCAGTGAAGTTAAATTGTACCATATTTAAGGCCTTTTAACAACATTACATAAAGTTTAATATTTGTTAATTTTTTTAATAAAGCAAAAAAATCCTGACAAGTTTTCTTTTTTACAGCTTAACCTGTCAGGATATTTTTAATAAATTTATTTAATTTTTTTATTTGACATAATATACTCTGTTTTCTTTTCTTGGTGCTGCCTTTGGTTCATCACCTTCAACATAACCTAATGCGCAATGACCGATACCAACATATTCTTCTTCAATGCCTAATGATTTGAGAAGTTCTTTGCCCCATTCTGTTTCAAATTCTTCTTTCTTCCATTGCCTTTAAAACATCGCTCATTCTTTGTTCCTCCTTTAAATTTGATTCCATATTTCTCATTTTAGCACATATTTTTCAAGAAAAATTTCAAAATCAACATCTGAATTAGATTTCATATGGTCAGGATTTCTGTTTTTGGAAGTGAAATTTCTCCAAGCTGTAATGTGTATCTAATGCAAAACTGTGGAACTGAAACAACAATAGCTTTTAATTTTTTGTAACTTTTTTATGTTCTGTCTTAATTTTTGTAACTTATCTTTTTATTTTTAATGTTCTTAAATATTCTTTTTGCTCTGGTGTAATTCTATAGCTTTCTATTGATTTTTGAATTGCCTTATTGTGTGTCCACACATCAAGTTTTTTCTCTTCAATGAAAGGAATAATGCTGTCATATTGCTTTGCCAAAGCTGTTGCAAAATACCATGCGCGCATCATATTAACGTAATATTCTTCTGACTGAACTCCTGCAACTTTATTAGCATATTCAATTTTAAAATTGTCATCCAAATAGTGTTTCATAAGCATACTAATTCCAAAACGGATTGTGTATGGCTGGTCTGATTTTATGTATTTGTTAATTTTTCCAAGGAAGTCTTCCAAATTCTTCTCTACAATTCGAAGTGACAGCAAATCACACGTAGCCCAGTTGTCTATATGTGGAAGAAACTTCTCCAACTCTATTATTAATTCATCATAATCTTTAATCTGTTCAAGCAACATTCCATGGAGATTATTTTCTTCATAATATTTGTGGGGAAGCACCTTTATGAACTCCTTTGCTTCTTCTGTTTTTCCAAACTGCTTTGCGTAACTTCTAAGTGCCGGAGTTCTGACACCTATAACCTTCTCTTTGTCTATCGTTGGCATTAATTTGGCGTGAAAATCTCTATATTTCAAGTCCTGTAATTCAAAAAGCTGTTTTTGTACTTTAACTGCTATATCTTCTTTCATAATCTGCTCCTAATACTTTTTATCTTACAAATATTATAGCATTGTTTTTTTGTGTGGTATATTATTTTCAATGTTTTGTTTGAAATGTAATGAATATATTTGAAGATTTCTCTTCACTTTTTCTGTAATTCTTAAAAAGAAGCTTCTCTAGGCAGAACAGCCCACACCAAAGCTTTCGCTTTAGCGTGGGCTGTTCCTTTATCATTATTTACAGATAGCCAATTTATTTCTTCACCTTTACAGTCTTGACTGCCGACCATTTTCCATAAACATACTTTCCGTTTACAATTCTGTAAGCTCTAATTTTTACGTATGCTTTTTTCTTTTTAATGTTGGTAATCTTCTTTGTTGTGTATGTTGTTTTTGTTGTCTTTACTGTTACTGCCTGCTGTTTTTTCTTTTTCTTGTTTTTCAATTTTTTGTTGTTTCCATATTTAATCCGGAAGCCTGTAACTCCGGCAGTCTTTGTTAATGTAAGTTTGATTTTCTTACCCTTTGCATTTTTTGCTGTTTTAATTTTTACAGTACCTACAGGTGGATTTTGTGGTGACTTAATAGCATTCTTTAATGCTGTTGCTGCACTGTTTACTGTTGCCTGTGAAGGATTATATTGTGATGCAACTGTTGCTGCCTGACTATATGCAGCATTTACATTAGGATATACTGTCCAATAGCCTTTGTTGCTATTTACATCACCTACTGCTCTAAGTAATTCTGTCTTGTCTGCCAAATTGATTTTTGAAACACCTGTTGCCTGGTAAGTATCAATTCCTACATCAGCACCATAACCAAATAAAGTAAACATTACTCTGATTACATCACCATTCTTTACTGTTACTTTATCTCCTGACTGATAGATGTTTCTTACTGTTGGGTTTGTGCTGTCCTTGCCGTCTTCTCTGTTAAATGTCTTACCACTATATACTGCACTGTTATTTACAGTAAATACCCAACCTGACATTTTCCAGTAATCACCTTCTCCAAGGGCTGTATCTGAATTACCAAGATTCTTGTTTGTATTTGGTGCACTAATGCCTTTTCCTTCGTGAAGTAATCCATCATCCTGACCAATATATGAATAAGTATATACATCCTGCATATTGGCAATTTCATTAGGTATGTTTGCCACTCTGCTATTGTCTGCACCAAGAATTGATGTTAAATACCAACCACTTGTTGTTGAATAATAATAGTTTAATGTATTATCATTCATATATCTGTCGATTACTGTTTTAACCGTGTCTCCATTGTTAATTGTCACCTGAACAGGTTCAGTATAAAGTCCCTGACCTATTGATAATTTTTCGACAGTAAGTGTAACTTTACCTGTTGAAGCTGCCTTTGTTTCCTTAGGCATTACAACAATTGATGTTGCCATAAGAGCTACACTTAATACTACTGATAATGCTTTTTTCATTTCAACCTTTTCTCCTTACATTTTTAACTAACCCTAACTTTATTTTTTAATAAAATTAGCTTTGTAAATATTTTATTTTAAAACCTATATTTGTATATAGTCATTTATTTAACTTTCCTACATTTTAACTTTCTTAATTTTTGAATAAGCTCCATAAACATTAGTTTCTTCATCTAACTTATAAGCTCGAATTTTAAAACTATATTTATTTCCCTTCTTTAAGCTAATAACAGCTTTTACTGTTTTTGCTTTCTTAACTGTCTTTACGGCTTTGAATTTACCGGAATTAGTTTTCATATATACTACATAACCTGCTGCATCTGAAATCTTCTTCCATTTAAGTGTAACCTTCTTGCCCTTCTTCTTTGCCGACTTAATTTTTACTTTTGCAGGCTTAGTTACTACAGGTTTAGATACATTTACAGTACATGTTGCAACTACCTTACCATCTGCTGAAACTGCGGATATATAAGTTGTTCCGGCTACATCAGCTGCAACATTTCCTGACTGGTCAACTGTGGCAATTGATTCATTAGCTGAAATCCACTTAATGTTTTTATTACTTGCATTTGAAGGATTTACTGTTGCATCTAACTTAAAAGTTCCACCCGGATTAAGATTTATTTCATTACTATTAAGTGTAATATTTGTAACAGGAGTTTCCACTTCTATGAAAAATTCTGTTTTTAAGCCATTATGAGTTGTTGCTGTTATAATTGTACTTCCACTATTCTTTGATGTTACAACACCATTTGAATCTACTGTGGTTACTGAATTATTACTGCTTGTCCACTGAACATTCTTATTTGTTGTATCACTTGGAGTAATTTTAACCTGTAATTGACGAGTCTGGTTTAGCCCCATAGTTACTGTTTTATCTCCAACTCTTTCAATATCTCTTGCATCGATTCCATCGACACGAACAGTACATTTAGCTTCAAAACCACCTTCTTCAGTTGTGATAACTATATCTGCATTTCCTTCGGAAACACCTGTTACAACACCATTTGCATCTACTGTGGCTACTTTTTCATTTAAACTCTTAAAAGTAACATTAGTATTTGTTGCATTGCCTGGAAGTACAGAATATCTAATCTTTCCACTTCCACCTACAAACAAACCCATATGCTGATAGTCATTTGCCACTTCAATACCTGTTACAGGTTCAGGAATTATTACTGCTTCTGATTCTTCACTAACTGAATTGCTGTAAAGATTTGCATCAGCCTCATTTTCATCCAAAATTGCTTTTACAGTATAAACGTATTTACCTGAAGTTAAATCTTTATCTTCAAAAGCTGTATCTGTTCCTTCATATATATCATTAACAATACCTGTAATTTTGTTATATCTTGACAAAACATATGAAGAGGCATGAGCTACTTTTGTCCAGTTAACATTGATGTTTTTGTCATTTCTAACTGCTGTAACTTTAGACTTATCAAGTTCTTTTGAAACATAAACAACACATGTTTTCTTAACATTTGGATTATCCTTTGAAGCAATTGTAATATCTGCTCTTCCTACAGATTTTCCTGCTACAACACCATTCTTTACTTCTGCCACTGCTTCATTTGATGAACTCCAAACAACGTCTGTCTGGCTTGTGTTAGAAGGTGCAATGTTGTACTCAAGCTCAACTTTGTTGTCTTCTTCCTTATCTAAATTAAGCTTTTTGCTGGTGTAATTTAAATTAATACTTTCTACAGGAACATTAGTCTGGTCATATACCTGTATCTCATAAATTTCAAAACAGTATGCGCCAAAAGTAATACCCTGTAATCTTAAATGTGATGTTGTTACTGCTTCTTTTAATCGAATATTTCTATATTCTGATGCTATACCACTGGTTACTTCGTACATGTCTGTCCATGTTTCACCGTCATCTGAAGTCTGTAATTTGTAACCTTTCATATAGCCACCGCCCCATTTAACTTTTACTGTATCAAAAGTCTGTGGGCTGTTCCAACTTAAAGTTATGTTTTCGTTAGCTTTTTCTTCATCAGTTACTGTTTGATCCTGAATGTACTCTGTTCTCCACATAGTGCCTTCATCGCCGTCAATTGCTTTTTCTGCACTGTTTTCACCATCATCACTTGATGCTACTGCTGTGGCATTTTCTGCAAGATTAGGCACTTCTTTTTCTTCAACGCTTCCTACTGTAAAAATCTGCCATTCGTACATACAATAACCGTATATTTCCATTGTTCTTTCTTCCAATTCGATTTTTACATATCTTGCATTAGTTGGTGCAAAATCATATTTAAATCTTCCTTTTTCTCCTGCTTCTTCTGATGCAACTTCCATCCAGTCTGTTTTGTTTTCAGAAACATAAATTTTATATTTCTTTGCTGCTGCATTTTCCCAATATAGTATGACCTTATCAATTTCATAACTTCTTCCTAAATCCATACTCCAGGTTTGTGGATCTTCATAAGGATTGTCTTTATTCGAACTTATACATGCTGTCTGGTATCCTCTTTCAAGATTTCCATCTGTTAAAAAGTCTGGTTTATTGTATTCATTAGTATTGAAAGAATTAGAAACATTAACCGTTCTGTTATAAGCTACATTTCTACCTAATGGTTGACCTTCGTAAGCAAACGCAGGAGTGTATAATGTGGCAACCATTGTGGCAACACTTAATAAACACGCTACTAATTTTTTCATTTTGCCTCCTTTTTAAATAATAAAAGGCTATCTTTTTGCAGGATGATACGACATACCTCCTATGCCCACCCCTCAAAAAGACAGCCTTCTAATTAGTGCTCTTTTTTGATGTTTTTAATTAATTATTTACCTGATTTTAAGTTTTTTCTTGAATACCTTAATAGCTTTCTTGTTGCCCTTAAGTTTAGTCTTCTTTGCTTTGACATTCTTCTTAACTTTACTGCTTAAAGCATTTTTCTTTACAGTCTTAAGCTTTTTGCCCTTGAATGTAATCTTTTTAATCTTGTTGTCCTTTGTGAATGCCTTAGCCTTAATAGTCTTAACTGACTTGCCGATTACTACTGTCTTAATCTTTGTACATTTCTTGAATGCATTCTTTCCAATAGTAGTTACCTTGCTGCCAATTGTAAGCTTTTTAAGTGCCTTACATCCTGCAAAAGCATTATTTCCGATTGTTGTTACATTCTTGAAATTAATCTTGTTTAACTTCTTACAATTACTAAATGCAGCCTTACCAATAACCTTAACATTGGCACCAAATGTAACTTTCTTAAGCTTCTTCATTGCCTTAAATGCATTGTCACCTACTTCTGTTACATTTAAACCATATCCCTTAAAGTTAGCTGTGTTTGGAACTGTAACCTTAGTTAATTTGCTCTTCTTAGCTGCTACTACACCGATAAGTTTTGTTCTACCTGATGTAATTGAATCAATTGCTGTTACTCTGTAAATGAAATCACCTACTGTATATTCCATTCCAACGTAAACACCATACTGTGTACGAACCTGATCATCTAATGATGTCTGGTCACCCTTTGGTGTTTCAGGATAACTAGTTTTTGAAGCTGCCTGAATCTTATTCCATTCATCTGTGCAATTCTTGATTTTTTCGTCAAAATACTTATCGTCAGTATCATCTGAACCTAAAGTCTTTGAATTATCAACTGTAGGCTGTTCTTTTACGATAGTCTTATCAGCTATTGCATCATCACTTGGCTGTTTAACATTTTCATCCTTATTAGCCACAATTAAACCAGTACTTGGATCTGTTGGATATGCATCCTTTCCATCTCCTCCGTCCTTTGAATAGTCATAGCTATCAGGTAATGATACTGATGTTTTGTTACGGTAGTATAATAATCTCTGGATAGCATAACCACCCTTTTTACCTGATACTGTCTGTGAAGTTTCACCTGTTGTAATACCACAACCTGTACCATTAATAATTCTGTTAATACCTACCTTTGGTCCGCTACCGTTGGCGATTTCTACAATACATGCATTTTCAATTAATACATCATCTGCATTAGGAACTTCAATGGCATTATCTAAGAAAATTTCTGCTCCGTTAGTGTTAATGAATACATCGTAAACACCAAGACCTATTGCGTAGTGGTGTTTAACATCATTTGCTACTTTGTATGCTGAATATCCCTTAACTGTATTATTATGTGACATCCATTCTTTCTGATCCTGTGGATCATAACATTTTTCATTCTGTAAGAAGAATGTCTTACCATATTCACCTCTCCAGAGAACATCGTATTTCTGGAAATGTTCAATAAATAAACCATAAGCTGTTACGTTATCGCCATTTACAACAAGACCGTGATCTGCTGTATTTTCATACCAACCTGTGTTATCACCGTGGTCTGCTCTCCAAATCCATGTTTCATCAATAATAGTATTGTTACTGTTAACAACTATACATGAACCTGTTGTTCCAAGGTCGCCTGTTCCACCTACCCTACAGATAACATCCTGTAATACACAAGGGTTATTTGAATGGTCAACATTTGCTCCTTCATATCCTACTTCTAATAATGTGTTTGTATGTTTTCCGGCATCTAAAATTACGCCTGCGATTTCAACACCACCGATATCGTAATTTCCTTCTGCCTTTGTATAATCACTATTCCACTTCTTACCAGCTACTCTGATAAATGTATCAGTATTCTTATCAGATGAAGTAAATGTAGCCATACCAAGACCAAGAACTATTGTGTTTTCATGTGTTACTTCAATAGCTTTGTCTAATTTGTAAATACCAGGCTGAAGAAGAAGGTTATAACCTTTTCCTAAAGCTGCATTAATTGTGTCTGCTGTATCTACATCAGGGTTAACAATATAGAAACTGTCTAATCCTAACGATTTGCCTTTACCCATATCATTTTCTGACCATGAAACGCCTGTCGTATCTTTTCTTACTGCAGGTACAAATACCTTGTAGCTATCTGTATCTTCATCGAAGTATAAGAATGGTTTTTCTCTTGTTGCATCTGTCTTGTCTAATACTGTTGTACATCCATTAGTTGCCCAGTTTGAAATACCATTATTCTGTAATAAGCTTCCACCTGCGTTAAAGTAGTTACCACTGTTATCCTTTAATGTTGTTCCATCAACATTCTTACATCCCTGAACAACCTGGTTCCAGTTAATACCATATATAGAGCCATTTTCTGTCTGCTTTGTTGTAAATTCACAGTTTCTGTAGTAATACTGCTGCTGACACCATGAACCTACTGAATCATGGAACTTTGTATCAGAAATATATCCGCCGCTGGCCCAAGCATTGTCTCCCCATGTCCACTGAAGTAATGTCTGTCTTTCTACATTAAGTCTTCTTGCAGGAGCTGCCTGTGATACTGCCCACTTAAATGAATCTTCCCAATAGTTAGGATTTTCTGTTGTCTGTGCAATAGTAAAGTTTTCAACGTCAACCCAGAAGTTACATGTTACGTTACCATTAGCTAAAGCTGCTGGTGTTTTAATATTCTTTAATCTTACATCGTAAGGTGTTTTTCCTAAACCAATAACCTGTGTGTAGTAACCTACATCATACGCATCTGCTACTGTTTCTGTATAATCACCAGGTTTAAAAGCGAATGCGTAACGGTTCTTACCAAACTGATCATAATGCTGATATCCAAAGATTTCATTTACCTTATCAGAAATTGCATCCTTGTCATCTGCATCGTTAAATACGTATACATTCTTACCAAACTTAGAAATTTCCAATGAATATGGTTCTGATTCTTCTCCATTAACATTACCGTTAACTGCCTGAACTTTATAATAGTTCTTGTATTTTGATGTTGTGTTTGGATTTGTATCTGTATAACTTGTTTTTGCTCCGTCTATTGAATCAATTAATTTGTATTCTGCATAACGGCCTTCTGCCCTGTAAATATTATATGACTTAGCATTTGCTGCCTTATTCCATATAATAGTCTGAGCGCCTGTCTTGTCATTTCTCGTAACATCTGTTATTTCAGCTTTAGCCGGTTTAGTCTGAGATAATGTTGTTGTAAATGCAATTTCACTATCTGCATATGCACTGTATGAACCTGCTTCCTTAGTATTAGTAATTGTTCTAATCTTAAAGAAGTATTGCTTTTCTGATAAAAGATTATTTACAGTCATCTTATTCTTTATTGTTAAACCTGCTGATCTGTAATTTCCATTTTCTGAAGTTGAATACATAACTTCAAATGCTGAATAAATATGTTCCTTTGGTGTTGTCCATGAAACCTGAACGCTATCACCTGAAACATCAGATAATGTTACTTTTCTTGCTTTCTTTGGTTCATCACCTGTATACATAATGAACTTTTCTTCATTGCCAACCTTGTCTCCTAAGTGATACTTTGAACTTACCGCAAGCTTTGTATGTTCTGTTCCTTCTTCGTCTTTGTACTTTCCTAATGTGAATATTTTTTCATCTGCACTGCTACCAAAAGAAACTGTTCCATCATCATTGTGCTGGATTCTTACTGATTCCCATCCTGTTGGTGCGTAATCATTTGCTACTGTTCTAGCGTCCTGATAAATAATATCATCAGCATTTGCTGCCCAAACTGTATTTCTTGACTTAGTAGCGAAGTTAACTACTTCGTTAGCCTTGTCATCAATTCCATTATTCTTGTATGTTCCATAATATGTAGTGAATTTTCCATCGTCACTTACATTGTTGATAGATGTAAATTTCTTATCTACCAAGATTGGATCATTCTTTACACCACTAACAGTAATTATGTTTCCATTTGCTACATTAACAAAGAAAACTTCTGCGTGGATTGTTGTCTCTTCGGCACCGTCAATTGCATCTGTGCTTGTTGCTGCTGATGCTGCCATTACAGTCATATTAAATGTCTGTGATGTAAATAACATTGCAACTGCCAAAACAATTGACAATAAAGATTTGTACATCTTTTTCATCTTCATTTTTCTTCCTCCTAAATAAATTCAAACAATAAAAACACTATTCTCTTTTTTGTGTAAGGTTGACATTAAAACGTTTTTATTTTCTTATATTTTAGCACTTATTGATATATTTTTTCAAATTCGAAAATGTTTTTAAGCACTCTACACAAATAGTCTCTTTGTTTTTTTTGCACTTTGCATATATATTTTATTGTTTTTTTTATTGTTTTTCTTGTTTTTTATTAATTTGCATTTTTTGTCGCAAAAACGTTTTTATTGGTTTTTGTTTAAAAATGTCTTTTCTTTTTACTAATAATCCTGTTTTATTTTACTAATAATGGTATTTTCTTTCACTAAACTCTCTCTTTTTCGCCACTTTTAAGCAAAAAAGAACAGCCGGATTTAATTCAAAAATCAATCTGACTGTTCCTTTTTTATAAATTTAATCTAATGCTAATATTCCATTTGTGGCAATTACTTCTTAAATTTAACTTTTCGGTTAGACCACTTACCATAATAAACTTCTCCATTTACTACTTTGTAAGCCCTGACCCTGATAAAGTACTTCTTGTTAGCCTTTAATTTCTTAATTGTAAATTTGGCTTTCTTATAGTTCTTTACCTTTGCTTTTTTAAATTTCTTTGATGTTGATATCATTACCTGATATCCTTTTACACCCTTTGCTGTTTTTAATGTAACTTTTAATTTCTTAGCACTTCTCTTCTTAGTTGCCTTTTTAATTTTAACCTTTGGTACCTTTACGGTTTGTGCAGTTTTTGTAGTTACAATTTCTGTTGTGGAAACTGTAGGTGTTTCCTTTGTTGTTTCAGTTTTAGTTGTCGTTCCTGTTTCTGACGGAGCAATTGTTGTAGGTGTCTGTGTTGTTGGTGCTACTGTTGTAGCCTTTTCTGTTGGTGCCTGTGTTGTTGGCACTACTGTCGTAGCTTTTTCTGTTGGTGCTACTGTTGTTGGTGTCTGTGTTGTTGGCACTGCTGTTGTAGCTTTTTCTGTCGGTGCTACTGTTGTTGGTGCCTGTGTTGTTGGCACTGCTGTTGTAGCTTTTTCTGTTGGTGCTGCTGTTGTTGTTGGTGCCTGTGTTGTAGTTGGTAATGCTGTTGTAACTTTTACAGGTTCCTTATACAAGTAAACATCATATGTTGAGTTGTCCGCTAATGTTACTTTAAATAAATTCTGTCCTTCTTTTACAGAATCAACAGGGAATCCTACTCCGGCTCCTTCTATCTTTGCTTCTTCTGCTGTTGTTGAAGAAACTGCCACTGGAAATGTTGTATAAATAACTGATGCTCCATCTGCATTTTTTTGAATATTAACAATATTAACTTTGTCTGATTCACAATATGCTTTATATTTATTTACAAGCTTTCCTCCTTCTGCTCCATCTTCAAGATATTTAACACCTGACCAATCAACATCTATTACTTTATGTGTTGTTGGAGTTTCTGTTACTTTTTCTGTCGTAGTCGCTGCATCTGTTGGCTTTTCTGTTGTAGCACTATCTGCTTCCTGAACAGATGATATACTAATGTTATCAATAACTGTTCCTGCAGGCATACCACTCATTTCCATTACTGCAGTATTCTTTGAATCTGCTGTAATCTGAAGAGTTTTAGTATTGATTCCGGCATTTACATTGTATTGTACTGTTCCTAAATCTACGCTGTCATTTTCACCTTCATTCTTCCAATGCATATTTCCGGCATTAGTTGAATTAAACTTTAATGTTACATTATATTTTTTACCTTGCACTAAATTCATCGGATACTTAAGTTGTGTTCCCCATGTACCCGCATTTCCACTTGTACTATTCAATTTAATACTTAAATCAGACAATTTGCTTCCTTTATAACTCATTGCTCCATTGTCCCAGCTTCCTGCATATAATGTACAATCTCCCACTGTTGTTACAGCCTTATCAGGAACTGATTTGTAACCATCTGTATCCGGCTGACTACTTCCACCATCAGGATTTAACTCTCCACTTCCTGAATATGCCCTAACATAATCTACTTCCATTGTTGCTGACTGAAATGAATCATTTGGTGCTGTGTTTCCCGTATAACCTGTTGCATTACTTCCCAATGCCAGATTTAATAAAAAATAATGATTTTTTCTAAATGCATAAGCATTGTCATCATTAAGATATGCTGTCAAATAAATATTATTATCTACATACCACTTAATTGTATTTTCATCCCAAATCACACCATATGTATGCCAACCATTAATACCATTGTTGTTATCACTATAATAATAATATGCAGGAACACTATAACTTCCCCAAAATATATGATTATATGGTGTATTATAAGAACTTCCACCTGCATTCCAGTGAATTGTTCCCTCAACATAGTTTCTTGAATTAGCATGTTCCATAATATCTAATTCCCCACACCATGGCCATGCTGTTCCATCATCTCCCATCATCCAAAATGCCGGCCAGACACCATCCTGGTTTCCACCATTTACCTTAATACGTGCTTCCATTTTTCCATATTTAAAGCTTTTTTTACCTGCTGTTTTTAAACGTGCAGATGTAAATCTACAATTACTGTAGTTTTCTCTTTTTGCAACTATTTTTAATGTTCCATCTGATACATATGAATTGTCTGTACGGTCTGTATAATACTGAAGTTCATTGTTTCCCCAGCCACTGCCACCTGTTTCACGTGTCCATACATTTGTATTAAGAGAATCACCATCAAATTCATCACTCCACACAAGTTTCCATGATGATTCTGCTTTTACCTGGTTAACACAAGGTATACATGGTATTAATCCTAAAACCATAGTTGTTGTCAAAATAATTGACAAAATTTTCTTACGCATTTTTTTCCTCCTTTAAAATTTATTAATATAGCCGGACAATCTGTTACAACTGCCCGACTATTCATTTTTTATCTTTAGCTTTTTTATTATTTAGCTATTTTTTTACTTTCTTCTTACCACTCCATAAACCATATACTTTCTTTCCACCAACTATTTTATAACCGCGTACTTGAACGTAGAGTTTTTTAGCTTTTTTCAATTTACGTGCATAAACCTTTACATTAGTTTTGCTAACAAACTTTGTAATTGTTTTCTTTTTTGTAAATTTCTTAGTTGAAGAAACTCTTATCTGATATCCTGTTACACCAGATATTTTCTTAAATGAAACTTTAATCTTTGCAGATTTGTGTTTTCTCTTAGCAACTTTAATTTTTGCTTTATTAATCATAACTTTCTGATCTGCTGATGTTTCTTTTTTTGTATTATCAACACTTGTTTCCTTATTTCCTATAGTCACTGGATTTGTTGATATATCAGTTCCTTTTGTTGTTGGTGCCACTGTTGTAGCTTTTTCTGTTGGCGCTACTGTTGTAGGTGCCTGTGTTGTTGGCACTGCTGTTGTAGCTTTTTCTGTTGGTGCTACTGTTGTAGGTGCCTGTGTTGTTGGCACTGCTGTTGTAGCTTTTTCTGTTGGTGCTACTGTTGTAGGTGCCTGTGTTGTTGGCACTGCTGTTGTAGCTTTTTCTGTTG
>OHAD01001775.1_pt1 | contig 18837 bp, 17 predicted proteins | sample 1577011 | NCBI WGS metagenome assembly OHAD01 (sample SAMEA3541510, study PRJEB24748) | human gut metagenome | biome: human gut; feature: human-associated habitat; material: faeces | place: China | collected 2012 | reverse complement strand
GCCGGCTGGATGTCCTCGCTCATCAACGCCGGAGAGGGCGTGGATATCGACGTCCACCTCCGCCGTGAGAACCGCAGCCGCACCATAGATAAGGTCGCCCAGCGGATCAGGCTCAACCGCACCAAGCTCAAGAGCATGCAGGATACCAGCACCGATTATGAGGAGCTGACCAATTCCATACAGGCGGGCTATTTTATCAAGAATGGCATCGCTAACTACAACGAGGACCTCTTTTACATGAGCGTTTTCATCACCGTATCGGCCAAAACCTACGAGGAATTGCTTTGGCGCAAGCAGCAGATGGTGGATATGCTCAAGTCCATGGATATGTACACCAGCGAGTGCAGCTTTCAGCAGGAGGCTGCACTGCAGTCGGTGATGCCGTTCCTGAAAATCTCGCCCAAGCTGGAGAAAAAGGCGCAGCGCAATGTGCTGACCAGCGGCGCCGCATCCAGCTATATCTTCACCAGCTTTGAGCTGTCGGACGACAATGGCGTGCTGTTGGGCATCAACCGATACAACAACTCCCTATGCATCGTGGATCTGTTCAACACAAAGATCAATAAAAATGCCAACCTGAACCTGCTGGGCACATCGGGCGCAGGCAAGACCTTCACCATGCAGCTGCTGGCGCTTCGGATGCGGATGCGCGGCATTCAGTGCTACATTCTGGCGCCCATCAAGGGACACGAATTCCGTAGAGCCTGCAATAAGATCGGCGGCGAGTTTATCAAGATCGCACCGGGATCTCCCCACTGCATCAATGTAATGGAGATACGGCATACCATGTCGCCGGAGATGGAGCTGATTGACGAGATCGATTATGTGGAGATGGGCTCCATGCTGGCTCGAAAAATTCAGCAGCTCATGACCTTCTTCGGCCTGCTGATCCCCGATATGAGCAACGAGGAGGAGCAGATGCTGGATGAAGCACTAATTCGCACATATGCGGATTTCGGCATCACCCATGATAACGACTCCATCTATACGGACATGTCCTCCGTACCGCCCAAAATGAAGCAGATGCCTATCCTGGGCGATCTGCATAAGCATTTGCAGGAGAATCCCATGACCCAGCGGCTGGCGGCCATCATCAGCCGTTTTGTCACCGGCAGTGCCCAAAGCTTCAACAGACAGACCAATGTAGACCTCTCTAATAAGTACATCGTCCTTGACCTGTCGGAGCTGAAGGGCAAACTGCTTCCGGTGGGCATGTTCATCGCACTGGATTATGTGTGGGATCAGATAAAGTCTGACCGCACCAAACGCAAAGCCATCTTTATCGACGAGATCTGGCAGCTGATCGGCGCCAGCTCCAACCGTATGGCCGCAGAGTTTTGCCTTGAGATATTCAAGGTTATCCGCGGCTTCGGCGGAGCGGCCATTTCCGCAACGCAGGATCTGTCGGATTTCTTCGGTCTGGAGGACGGCAAGTACGGCAGGGCGATCATCAACAACTCCAAGAACAAGATCATTCTGAACCTGGAGCCGGACGAGGCCCGGTATGTACAGGAAACGCTGAAGCTCACCCGCACGGAGATACGCGCCATCACCCGCTTCGAGCGCGGCGAGGCGCTCATCAGCTCCAACAACAACAAAGTGCCTGTGGTAGTGAAGGCCTCCAAGCTGGAAAAGGAAATGATCACCACGGATCGCGCCGAGCTGGAGGCAATCCTCAAAGAACGGCAGAGGGAGAAAACGCATTCAGCGTAGAATACGCATTTTGCAAAGAATACGCACACGCAGAAGGAGGTGAACAACATGCTGCTTGATGATGAGCGCCATGTGATCAAATGGCTGTCGCAGTACGGCGCACTGACCAAAACACAGGTGATCCGACTGCTGCGGGACAAAACCCCGGAGACGGCGGAGAAGATTCTTCGCAATCTGAAAAGGGAGCATCAAATCTCGGATGTGGCCGGTGGCTACTATCTGGCTTTGGATGGACTATGCAAGCCGGATCAGCGGACGATCCTTGCCGTATGGGTGCTGCTGCGGTTTATCGACTATGTGGATCCCATGGCGCATTATCCTGCGGTCTACCCGTCCCAAATCTTTTTTCTGAAGGAAAACACCGGCTATGAGATCGTCGTGCTGTATGACGGTGAGCAGCACCTTAGCAAGCTGCTGCAGCCGCAGGATGACGAGATGAAATATATCTTTGTCCTGCCCAATATCGCCATGGCATCCCAGATGATGCGCCCCAAGGCGCCCTGCCTGTTTGCAACCGTCAACTTTGCCGGGCAGGAAGAACCGGACATTACATTTTACACAGAGGAGGCTGCAACCGATGGACTCGATAAACTCGTTCATTCATCTGCTGGATAAAATAGAGACGCAGGATCGACGGCTCGGCATGACCATAAAAAATCTCCGCTGTCTGACCGGAGGGAAAAGCATGGAGCTGGCGTATGCCATGGCGCTGAAGCTGGCTGAGGAAAGTGAAAAATTGACGCTGCTGACCAGAGCGCTTCCCGCCTACACGGGAAATCCGCGGGCACTGCAGGATGTGGATGCGGTTGCAGCAGAGTCGGTTCCAATAGAAGCGGGCTTTACCATCGAAGGTTGGTTCTGCATCCGGCTGCCTCTGCTGCTCCCCAAAAAAGAGAGGGGCTCCGCCTCCTATGTTCGGGGCATCCTGTACCCGGCGCTCAGGAACTTCTTTCAGGGCAAAGCGCCGGTTCGATACCCCGAAAGCATCATGATATTCCGTCATGTATATGAAAAAGGCAGGCCGGAGCGTCGGTACCGGGATCATGACAATATTGAGATCAATATGGTCTCCGATACCGTCGCCATGTATGTGCTTACGGATGACGCGCCGCCGTGCTGCGATCATTTCTACTGCAGCGCGGCCTCCACGCAGGAGCGTACGGAGGTGTATGTGGTCCCGGCACGGGATTTTCCCCAGTGGCTGGTGCTGGAGCCCCTGATCCCGGACGAGGGGGTGATGCTCCATGAAAATGTGCCGGAGCGGCGTCAAAAACATGTGTAAAAACAGGGCAAAAACCTGCCTCCCCAATGACATATCTTTTAACAGCCGGAAAACACCGATGAAACCGATATTTTTCAGGCTTTTTGCGCAGACGGTTTCCGACAAAGAGAGCAGTCATGTTGTCGGAAAACTCCTGCATTCCGGGGCTTGAAACAATGATTACCGTTCGGCCGGGAAGTCATGTGCATCGGCTTATCACAGTGCTTGGGCTCGCCGGCGAATACCCTGTCCGTTCGCTTGGCGTACTGGGAAACGAGCGTACTCTCAGAGCGCTGGTGGGTAAACTTTCCACAACACAGGAGCTTCGTAATCCGGATACCGATGAGCGGATGAGGGTAAAGCTGCTGCAGCTGACCGGCATCGGGAACGCCAAAGCGATTCGTTTCTGTAAGGGCGCTCTCCCCATACTGGAATGGATACATCCGGACGCATACGGCTATTATATGGCCGCGTTTTACAATCATAGATTTCCCGGCGGTATGGCGCATCGGGACCGTAACCTTCGGGTTGCCGAGACGATTGGGATGCACCTGATCGCCGGTGTCGAGACAAGGGCCTATCTGCTCCCCGCCTTGCAATACCGTGCCATCCTTCGGATAACACCGGACGCGCCTGCCTTCTACCTGGCGCGGGACTTCAAGAGGATCACCCCTGCGGAACAGAACAAAACCATGTTCACACGCATCGTCGGCGCAATCTTCTATCCCGGCGGCTGTTACGCCGTTTACAACACGCGGAACGCTGCAATGAAATGGAACGGCATGGGAGAGTTCAAGGCGCTCCACAGCCTGACGGAGCTTGCCCGCATGAATGCCGGGGTTCAGAGCATCGACTCCGCAATCCTGCTGGGCGAGTCCTATGATACGGCGCTGACCACACTGCTGGAGTCGGATAAAAACCGGCGACTGGAACTTCGGTTTGACGGCATCTATCGGCATATCTATTTTGTGCCTATGAATGCCGGCGGCATCCGGCAGCTCAGATTGCTCACCGTCCCAGACTGGAAAGAAAAACTGCTTGAACTGCTGTTCGACCCAGACGTCCGGTCATATAACCGGGGATTCATGGAATACGACGCCAGTATCGGCGGCACCTGTGTTTTCTCGCATCTTGACGGCGACATCGCACGCCTGATCCGTTTTCGTGAGGCAATGCAGACCGGCGCAGGGAGCTTCGAGGTACTCTGCTTCGATGATCAAGCGCCTTTTCTAAGAGACTACCTTGGCCCGCATATCACACTCAAAACCATCGACGCTGCCACAGTGGAAGCAGAACTGGGACTATAAAGGAGGAATGCATTCTGGATAAAAAACGAGCAGCAGCCATCATCGCCGTCTCCATACCGGGACTTATCACCCTGCTTTACCTGGGCGGAGTGCTTGGCCAATTGCTGATAAACTACGAGCTTTGGATGAATTCCGGCGGTCTTACAGGGCAAACGACCATCGGCGCCGTAGACTGGAATCCGATCGTGTGTCTGGGCAGCGCCTTCAGCATCCCGGGGCTAAAAAGCATCGGTATACTGCTGCTGACCGGGGGCGGTATCACGGCCTATGTGCGTTTCCACGATAAATTCAGCTCCAAGGACTACGATGAACGCGGATTTACCCGCAGCAAGTACGGAACCTACGGCACCGCATCATGGATGAAGGACAAGGAGCTGAAAGAGATTCTGGAGATCAAGCCTCCACTGCAGGCCGATGGCATCATTTTGGGCGAAAAAAACGGCAGCGTCGTCTGCTTACCTAAAGACACCAGACTGAACCGTCACATCGCCGTATTCGGCGCATCCGGTACCCGAAAATCCCGCGGCGTGATCCGTCCGGCGCTGTTCACCATACTCAAGCGCGGAGAGTCGGCAGTCATTACGGATCCGAAGGCGGAGCTCTATAACGATACCGCCGAGTTGTTCCGCAAGAACGGGTATGAGGTAAAAGTATTCAATCTGGTAGACCCCCGGCACGGCGACTCATGGAACTGCATGTCAGACCTGAACGGCGATACTCTGCTGGCGCAGGTGTTGACCAATGTCATCATCTCCAACACCAGCGAGGGCAAGGGCGACCATTTCTGGGACAACGGCGAGGCCAATTTGCTCAAAGCGCTGGTGCTCTATATCGATCTGGACAGGAGCCGCAGCCCGGAGACGAAGAACCTGGCGGCCGCCTACCAGCTCCTGACCCAAAACAGCGAACGGCAGCTGACGGCGCTTTTTGAAAAGCTGCCGCTGGATCACCCCGCCCGTGCGCCGTTCAATCTTTTCTCGCAGGCCAGCGACACGGTGCGTTCCGGCATCGTCCTTGGACTCGGCACCCGGTTACAGGTCTTACAGAACGAGGCTGTGCGGGACATCATCAGCCGCAGCGATATCGATCTCACGGCGCCGGGCAAGCGCAAATGCGCCTACTTCGTCATACTCAGCGATCAGGACGCAACGATGGCGTTTCTGTCCTCGCTGTTCTTTTCGTTTCTATTCATCAAGTTGGTGCGCTATGCCGACAGCACGCCGGAGCTGCGCTGCAAAGTCCCGGTCAACCTCATCTTCGATGAGTTCAACAATGTGGGCAAGCTCGGGGGCGCAGCGGACGGTTCGGATTTTGCCCGTACGCTCAGCGTTATCCGCAGCCGTGCGATCTATGTGATGCTGGCCGTACAGAGCCTCGGTCAGCTCCAGAACCGGTATCCCAACAATCTCTGGGCAGAGATCGTCGGCAACCTGGACGTGCAGCTCATGCTGGGCTGTACCGATGAGGTCAGCGCCGAGTACTTCTCCGCGCGGAGCGGTGATATGTCGGTGGAGATCAACTCCACCATGACCGTGCGCAAGACCATTGCCGTAGCGCAGGTCATCCCCCAATACCGTCAGACGGAGGGCCAGGGGCGCAGACGGCTGCTGACTCCGGACGAGGTGCTGCGCATCCCCAACGAGGAACTGCTGGTGGTCATCCGAGGACACAATGTCCTGAAACTGAAAAAGTTTGATTATGCTGACCACCCGCTGGCCAAGGAATTGACTCCCGTCAGCATTCTTGACTACACACCCCCGCACGCGGCAGCGCCTTTTCTCCAGACTGAAACGACTTCGCCACACGCAGCGTCTGAGGAGCGGCCGCACACATCGTCCATACCCTCAAAACGCAGAACTCTGTACAGCTCCGCAAAACCGCCGAGCGAGTTTTGAACTCAATGCTTTAACTAAAAAGTTGACATTTAACTTTAGTGATGTTATAATGCCGAAAGAAAGTTAAATTGGTGGTGAGCAGATGGACTATATCACAAAAACACTGGGCGTCCCGGTAATACGGACAGAGTGGAAGCAGCAGGCAGCCTTGCCGTTTTTTTTGAACGATAGATATACATTTGAACAAGCGGACATTGGCGGAGTAGCGTGCCTTATTGTTCATCCTGTGGGGGAACTCGATACGATCAATACCCTTAAAAAGCATGTGGCGAGGCTGCATGCAGCAAGTGGGCGACAGGTCGTTTTTGAGTTAACGGCCATATCCCGGCAGCGCCGCAACTCCTTCATTGATGCGAAGCTGGCGTTCGTCGTGCCGGAAAAGCAGGTGTATCTTCCCTTTCTCGGGGCTCTGCTTACAGAGCGCTGCGATAGCGAGGGACTCGTGACGGGCGCAGAGAAGCTGCAGCCGTCTGCGCAGATGCTGCTGTTTGCCTATATCCTGAATGGGAACGAGCCTATGCCGATGACACCCTTTGCGGAGCGGTTTGCCTTTTCCGCAATGACGATCACGAGAGCGGCAAATCAATTGGTAGAGCTTGGGCTCCTTAACAAGTCCTGCTCCGTCGGAGCGCAGAAAATGCTCTGCACCGAGCTCGACACGAAGGGACTATATCAAAAAGCCGTCCCCTACCTCATCCAGCCTGTCCGGACAACCGTATTCATCGAAAAGAGCGCTGTGACCCGGGATATGTTTCCCGCAGGGCTGAGTGCGCTTTCGGAAATGAGCATGCTCAACCCGCCGGCGGTCGAAACATGGGGTATGGTTGGCGGTAAAATTAAGGGATCGGCACAGAAATTGATCGATTCTGAAAAGCAATGCGCCCTGCAGCTCTGGCGCTATGATCCGCGCCGTATCAGTCAGACAGGCAGAGTTGATGTACTGTCGCTGGCGGCAAGCTTAGCAGACGATACGGACGAGCGGGTAGAGCAATGTATTGAAGAAATACTGGAAAAGGTGTGGTGACAAAGATGGTAACTGGATTTGAGAGCTTCAAGCGGTGGTTTTCCGAGTACAGCGAGCAGTATACAATTATCGGCGGAACAGCATGCGACCTGCTCATGAGCGAGGAAGGCATGGATTTTCGGGCGACGCGAGATATTGATATGGTGCTGATCGTAGAGAGCCTGACGCCGCAGTTCGGAGAACGATTTTGGTCATATATCAGAGACGCAGGGTACGAACACAGGAATAAGAGTACCGGCGAACCGCAGTTTTACCGATTTACGAATCCGAAGAGCCGGGATTATCCCTACATGATAGAGCTGTTCTCCCGCCGGGCTAATGCAATCGTTCTTTCGGATGATGCGGTACTTACGCCATTGCCACTGGACCATGAAATATCCAGCCTGTCGGCGATTTTGCTGGATGATGCGTATTACCAATTCCTACGCGAGGGGAAAACCACAATAGATGGGATACCGATTCTTGACGCAATGCACCTCATCCCATTCAAGGCCAAGGCGTGGCTGGATCTTCGCCAGCGAAAGGAAGCCGGCGCAAAGGTTGACAGCAAAAATATTCGGAAGCACAAAAATGATGTGATCCGGCTCAGCATGCTGTTGAGAGAAAATGATGCGCTTGACTTGCCGCAAGCGATCCGCAATGATATGAAAGACTTCCTTGCCGCTATGCGCGAAGAACCGATTGACCTCAAGGCACTTGGAATACGAGGAACATCGCAGGAGGAGATAACGGGAAGGCTGCTTACGGCGTATATCCTGAACAAATAAAACACATTACCGGTAGATGAGCGTCTCAGAAATGGGACGCTCTTTTTATATTCAAACAAAAGAAACGGAGGATCAAACAATGGCGACGAAAAAAACGGCGGTGATTCCGGAAGAAGAAATTCTTGCGGCCGCGACGGAGGAAAACATCAATGAACACGCATTACATCAGACTGAAACTGAACCTGAGCCGGATAGAGTGCTCAGCGCTGAAGGGGCGCCCGGAGACGCTGATCTCATCGACATTTGCCAGACTGATTCCGAATCTGCGAATCCCGAAGGGATGCTTGATTACGATCTGACCCGCGCAGAGCAGGTCAGAAGAACGGATCTTGCGCAAAAAGCCCGCAGAATGATCCTGTCCCACATGAAGGTGGAGGCGGAGGACGAAACTTCGCTGACGCTGGATCACCGCGGCTACTATATGCAGATCTCGTTCTCGCCGCTGCACCCGCTGCTGGTCGTCTGCCTGGCTAAGGCGATTCGAAACCCGGATGGCGCACGAAAACAGCAGCTTGCCAACGAACTGAACCTGCACAGCGTGCTGGGCAGCCACGCCATCAACGAGGACGTCGGCTGTTATTCCTATCGCGCTACCCACTGGCTGGATACGGAGCTCACGCCGGAACGGTTCTTTGAAATACTCAGCCGCTGCGTTGACGAAGCGGACCGTGGCTATTTCAATCTGGCAGGATGAGCATATTGCCGTAATGCTCAGTGCGTATCCGCGTACCGGACAACCCCACCGCCTCCCGGCAGTACCCGGGGAAAGCCTCAAGTGAGAGCCTCAAGTGAGAGCCGGGAGCCATACTGCGGCACTCCGGAGTACACCTTACAGCCGTCAAGCCCTCCGGAATCAGAACCAGCCATACTCGAAGAGCCGGCCATGAATGAACTGCATTTGCGTGAAACTGCGGCGTTGGAGTTGGTTTCACCTATGACTCTACCGCAACGGGACGCCGGGATACCCCCATTATCGCCGGAGATATCCATCCATCCGGCGCGGGATATCAAATCGTGGCTGGAACTGTACGCAGCAGACGGCATCATATATTTCTGCGTTTGGGCGCAGCTGAGAACAGAAGCGTGATACGATCTGTATATCGGCTGCACCTGAGCCAAACCACATCACGCAGCGAGAAGCGCATCGGAAACGGTGCGCTTCTTTGCTGCAAAAAACAGGAGGTAAAGGAACGATGAAACGTAAAACGCTCAAGAAAGCCCTTTCGGCATTCTTGTCCCTGCTCATGTGCATGATGACGCTTTTGTCGATGTGTATTACACAGACGCCAAAGGTCAGTTCACCAGCAAAGAGTATATCTGCGATACCGACTGGACGATCCGTGAAATGGAACCCTCAGAGGGGTACCTCCTCGATACGACGGAACATACCGTTGGTGCAGCGCCTGGTCAGTATACGGTTGAACACAATACAACGGCTAACGCCGTGACCGAAACGGTAATCAAAGGCAGCATCCGCCTGATCAAGCATATTGATGCCGAACTGGAAACCTCCGAGAACGCGCCAACCCCGCAGGCGGAGGCTGAGATCCCCGCAGCAACGGACCCCTCTGCGCCGGAAGGCTCCGCATATTTTGTTAGCCCGGACGCCGCCGCACTGGAGGATGCTCAGGAAACTGCAGCTTCCGATGATGCAAAGGACACAGCCGAACCGGCAGCGGAAGAAACCCCAATGCCCGATCAAGCCGACACGGAAACGCCGGCCGAGTCTGAGCCGGAAGCAGCCGATACGCTGATTCCCGGTCAGAATGAAGCGGAGCCAGAACCCGAAAACGGATCTGTACCGGCGGCGGAGTTCAACCCCTCCGGCAATGCAGGCATTATCGAGCAGCCGGAAGCAGGCGCGATGTTCCAGCTTTATCTCTCCGGTGCCGGAAGCTATGACGCAGCCAAAGATAGCGAGCGCGATCTGCTGGTGACGGATGAAAACGGCGTAGTGCTTTCCAAGGATCTGCCTTACGGCCGCTATACCGTACACCAAATCGAGGGACAGGAAGGACAGGCCTTTGTTCCGGACTTCACCGTATTCATCAGCTCCGACGAACACCTGTACTCCTATATCCTCAACAACCAGACCATCACCAGTTTTATCCGCGTGGAAAAACGCGATGCTGAGACCGGGAAGATCATTCCGGCAGCAGGCATCGGTTTTCAGGTCAGAGACCTGACCTCCGGCGAACTGATTTCACAGACCGTCTATTATCCGGCGCCAGTGACCATCTCCACATTCTATACCGCAGACGACGGCACGCTGATGCTCCCCTGCGAGCTGCCCTACGGCCGCTATGAGCTGATCGAGGTGACAACCTGCCATGGCTATGTGCTGGATACCGCCCCGGTTCCGTTTGCCGTGGATGGGTCAGAGGCTGTCGTGACAGTTACAAAGTCCAACATGGCGCAAAAAGGCGTCATCCGCATCCAAAAGACCGGCGAGGTCTTCAGCAGCGTTGAGGTACAGCTTGGCCCCCAATGGGCGGGCGTTGAATTCCAGCTCAAGACGGATGCAGGCCTTTATCCGGGCACGATTGCCGTGGGGCAGGACGGGATTTTACGAACCGAGCTGGGCAATAGCGGCAGCTATGTCCTTTCTTGCCTGACATTAAATGCCGCCGTGCCGGCGCCGGGCGATATCCCAAGTCCTGATGTGACGCAACAAGAACAGGAGCCGCTGACAACAGGCAGTACAGAGAACGCGGATGCCGCTTCGCAGAATGTGCAAGAGCAGGATTCGGGCCGCCCTACCGTCGGCGGGATTCCCGTGATGCACATTATCCTGTTCGGCGGAGGGCTCCTTCTTGCGGCAGGTTCGCTGGTCGCCATGCGCTTTATTCGGAACAGGCGCCCATCAGAACGCTCGCCGTATGATCCGGACGATGAGGACGATGACGAGGATGAATACGAATATTGACATCGCCATTCTGGAGAGCGCGGGCAGTTTAGAGAGGTGTATCTTTCCTCCAGACCGGTTCTGAATTGCAAAATACAAAACTTTTAGAAATATTATAATAAAAAGATTAAAAACATTACTTTAGGGCTTGACTTTTGGATTCTGATATGCTAAGCTGTAACCGTGGCAGGGGCTTGCACTCAGGCTTTCAGTACTTCGGAAGAGCTCCCGGAGTTAGACTCTCCCCGCGGGAGAGAAACTGTTACGGATTTGCGCACTGAGCGATCCATACGGTGCAAGCCACAACTGAACTCATTGGCCGGAAAGCTGCTTTGATGACAGGAACGTGCTCGGTATGTAGAAACCGACTTTGCCGTCCTTGCTTTTCATGCAGTTTTCCGGCCTTTCTCTATATCCTGACGGAGGTGAAAGGACCGTGAAACACAAGAAAAAGAAGAAAGGAATCAACCCGTCCGCCATGCGCTGCCAGTATTGCGGCGGCACCGTTGTGCTGCGCTCCGCAGACGGCATCTACCATGAGAACCACAGCCATACCATGCTCTATGTTTGCAGCAATTATCCGCGGTGTGACGCTTATGTCCGCACCCATCCGGGCACGAATATCCCCGTCGGCACATTGGCTAACCGCGAGCTGCGCACGCTTCGGAATCAGGCGCACCACTATTTCGACCAACTATATCTGAGCGGTTTGATGAGCAAGCAGGACGCCTACCTGTGGCTGGCAGGGCTTCTGCAGGTACCGCTTTCCAAAGCGCACATTGGCTTTCTCGGCGAATATTACTGCAACGAGGTCATCGCCGAAAGCAAGAAGCTCCTGGAGCATCGCAGGAAACAACAGCCGTCCGGATTTCGCCCATGCAAAGGAGGCGAAGCATCATGACGCTTACACAACCCCAGCAGAGAAAAGTGGAGCAAAACCTCGGGCTGGTCGGGAAGGTGATCAAGGACAAGGTCCATAATCCCGGTCAAAACAGTATCTACAGTTACGATGACCTCTATCAGATCGGCTGCATTGGCCTCTGCAAGGCGGCATACAGCGATAAAGGCGGATGCTTCTCTACGTATGCATACAGGCTAATCTGGAACGAGATATGCACGGCGTTGATCTATGCCAACCGCCGGGCGGCAAAGGAGTGCGAACTGCTCCCGGAGGTGCTCGGGAAAGAAGATAGTTTAGACGAGCATCACGAACTGAGCATGATACTCGACCGGCTGGAGGCCAACGCTTCCGAGGCGATGGCGAAAGGCATCCGGGCGATCCGTCTCAGCGCCGAAGGCTATTCCCACGCGGAAATCGGCAGCATACTCGGGGAAAGCGACAAATGTGTCGCCGCCCGAATCTCCCGCACCAGGAAATATCTCAGGTCGCATCCGGACCTTGCGGCATTCTGATTTATGCACAATTGAAAACGATACAGCAAACCCTCCCTCCCCAGTATAAACACTGCGGAGGGAGGGTTTTGCGTTTTGGAGGAAGTTATGAAACTCTTCAAGAATAACCGCTGGCTGCTTATTCCGATCCTGTCCTCACTGCTGCTGCTTGTCCTTATGAAAACAGTGCTCTTTCTCGGGTATGTCCCGACTGAGTCTATGGAACCTACACTGAAGAAAGACTCATTTATTCTGGGGACACGGCTGTACGGAGATTTGACCGATGGGGATATTATCATCTTTGAACGGGATGGGCGGCTGCTTGTAAAGCGAATTACGGCATCCGGCGGCGAAGCTGTCATTCGGAATGGCATTACGCTGATTGTGCCGGAAAACTGTTATTATGTTCGGGGTGACAATGCCAACCACTCCTATGATTCCCGCTTCTGGTCGGACCCGTTTGTAAAGGAGAGCAGCATAAAGGCAAAGCTGCTGGGCTAATTCTAAATATAAAAGCACAACACCTGCGACAATTTAGCCTACATCAGATACCCCGCAAAATCCAAACAAGCATGAATCAAAATTGACCATCCTATTGATTTGCTCTTTTCGTATATCGCCGAGAACACCAGTGCTCCAACAATGCCACCACCGAACTCACTAAGGATACCGGTAATTGTTCCACCCTGTATCATAAAATATGAATATCCGTGTGCAAATCCAAACACTAATCCGCCCAAGATGACGGATACTTTGAAATTAAATGCTTTTCGCAACTCTCGATGCAAATAACCTCGAAAAACAAATTCTTCTCCGCATCCAACAATAATTAAGTAAAACCAGAAAGCGTATAACCTCTCGGGCAGAATAATTGTTACCAATATGGCACAAACGCCAATAAGCCACCAAGGTATCCATTTGGAAGGTGTCTCTGTTTTTCTGAAATCTGCACTGCGAAAATATGTTGCCACAAAAGGGATCACAGCAGCAGCCTGAATGGCATCATACAATATGCGTCTTTTTATATTTGAATTTGTGAGATCCTGCAATACCGGCAAGGGTAGAATTTGGGCAAATGCAGTCGAAGCCGCTATATAGACTAACACGAAAAGCATTGCCATTATTGATTTCTTACAGTTGATAGTATGCACCCCAGCTTATCTTCCCCCATACAGTCTAGTATATAGACCTTTGCTCCTGGCGTTCTTTATAGATCGTCTTCCAGTGCGGTGCTCTTGGCGTAGGCGGTGCTGCGCGCCTCAAAGAAATCCGTCTTGACCATGTTGGCATCGGCGTACTGGCTGACCCATGCCATGCTCTCCGGCTCGTGCTCGAAGCCGGGATACAGCGCCGGATACCCGAGGCTTGTCCAGCGGAGATTGCCGAGGTAGTGGATGTAATCTGTGACCATCTGGCGGTTCAGCCCCGGCACCTCGTCCCCGATGACATAATGCCCCCACGCGATCTCCTGTTCCACGCCCTCCAGCATCATTTCCTGAAGCACCTGCACGTTTTCTGCCGTGAACAGCTCCGGCTGCTCCTTCTGTAGCTCCAAAATAATGTTGCGAAACAGCCACAGGTGGGTGTTCTCGTCCCGGTTAATGTAGCGGATCTCCTGTGCCGAGCCGGGCATCTTGCCATTGCGGGAAAGGTTGTAGAAGAACATGAAGCCACTGTAAAAATAGATGCCCTCCAAAATGAAGTTGGCCATCATCACGCGCAGCAGCGTGAAGGAATCCCTCTTCACTTGAAACTCATTGTAGCAGTTCCCGATAAAGGTGTTGCGGCGCAGCAGATGCTCGTCCGTTCGCCACTGGTAGAGGATGTCGTTGCGCTCCACGGGGGAGCAGATGGTGTCCAGCATATAGCTATAGCTCTGGGAGTGGACGCACTCCTGAAACGCCTGAATGGACAGGCAGAGATTGACCTCGTTGGCGGTGACATACGCGCCGATGTTGGGCAGATTCGCCGTCTGGATGGAGTCCAGAAAGACGAGAAAGCTTAAAATTTTGTCGTAGGCCATGCGCTCGGCCGCCAGCAGGCGGGGATAGTCCTTCACATCCTGCGAGAGATTGATCTCCTCCGGAATCCAGAAGTTGTTCATGGCCTGCCGGTACCAGTCGCTGACCCACGGATACTTCATGTTGTTGAAATCGTTGAGGTTTGTTGTGTTGCCGCCGATCATACGCCGCAGGCGCACGTCGATGTCACCCTCCGGATTAAAAAGTGGCTTTTTCTTCAGTTCTGCCATGGTACTGCTCCTCCCTATGACGCGCAGCTTTCGCAGTCCTCCACCTCAAGGGACTTGCTGCGGATGTAGTAGATCGTCTTGACGCCGCTGCGCCATGCATCCAGATACAGTGCCAGTACCTGCCGCATGGTGTAGTCGTTGGTGATATACAGGTTCATACTCTGCGCCTGATCGATGTGCCGCTGGCGCACGCCTGCGGCTCGTACCGACCAGCTTTGGTCGATGAGGTGAGCCGCCTTATAGTACCACCAGGTATCCAGCGACAGCTCCGGGGCCACGCGAGGCAGGATGCTGCCCTTCTTCTCCTCTAAAAAGAAGCGCCTCATGACCGGGTCGATCCCAGCCGTAGTGCCGGAGAGGATGGAGGTGCTGGAGGTCGGGGCGACGGCCAGCAGGTAGGCGTTGCGCATCCCCTGCGCTGCCACCGTGTCCGCCAGTGCCCGCCACTTATCGGAGGTGTAGCCCCTCTTCTCAAAATACGCGCCGGTCTGCCAGTCGCTGCCCTCAAAGAGCGCATAGCATCCCTTTTCCCGTGCCAGTGCCGTGTCCGCCCGGATGGCGGCATAATTGATGCGCTCAAACACCGCGTCGGCGAAGGCAAGATGCTCCTCGCTCTCCCAGCGGATGCCGCGCTTTGCCAGCATGTGGTGATAGCCGCTGACGCCAAGTCCAATGCTGCGGTATTTGTGGTTCGTGAGCCGGGCGTATTCCAGTGGGTAGAAGTTCAGGTCGATGACGTTGTCCAGTGCCCGCACCGCCGTCTCCACCGTGCGCTCCAAGTAGGCATCGTCCTCCACGGGAAGATTTCCGAGGGAGAGGCTGGCCAGATTGCAGACCACGAACTCGCCGGGGCGGGTGACCGTCACCACCACCGTATCGCCGTTCTCCGTCCGCACCGAGGTGCTGATATGCTCGATGGGCGCCATATTCTGGGCGATCTCCGTGCAGAGGTTGGAGCAGTAGATCATGCCCGCATGGCCGTTGGGGTTCATGCGGTTGACGGCGTCGCGGTAAAATGCGAAGGGCGTGCCGGTCTCCACCGCCGAGCGAAGCACCAGCCGCACGATATCCTTGACAGTGACGGTGCGCTTTTCGATGCGCGGGTCACTGACGCAGTCCAGATACCGTTTCTCCCACTCCTCGCCCCAATAGTCCTCCAGCGCGTAGCCCTTGATGGTGAGGATATCGTGGGGACACATGAGATGCCACGGCGCGTCAAGATTTTTCTCCGCCAATTTCCAGAACAGATCGGGATAGCACACGGCAGGAAACACGTCGTGCGCCTTCATGCGATCGTCGCCGTTGTTGGTGCGCAGCTGCAAAAACTCAGGGAGATCCTTGTGCCACGCATCTAAGTAGACCGCCACTGCGCCCTGCCGCATACCCAGCTGATCCACGGCGACGGCAGTGTCGTTCACCAGCCGGATCCAGCGGATGACGCCGCCCGCCGCCCCCTGAAAGCCCCGGATGGAGCTGCCGGTGGCCCGTACCTTGCCGAAGTACAACCCCATGCCTCCACCGAACTTGGACACCTTGGCAAAATTGTCAACGGAGCGGTAGATGCCGTCCAGACTGTCCGGCACCGTGTCGATAAAGCAGCTGGAAAGCTGGTGATGGGGCTTTCGTGCGTTGGACATGGTGGGGGTGGCCATGGTGACCTCCATGCGGCTGAGCATATCGTAAAACCGCCTGACCCAGTCCATGCGGCCGGAGGCCTCGTTCATGGCAAGGTGGAGCGCGATGCCCAGGAACATCTCCTGCGGCGTTTCCAACGGCTCACGGCTGCGGGACTGGATGACGTATCTCTTGAGCAGCAGGTCAAGGCCGGAATAGGTGAACAGTGTGTCCCGCTTCGGGCATAGAAAGCCCTCCGCCGCATCGATCTCCTCACGGGAATAGCGGGCGAGGATATAGTCGCCGTACAGCCCCTTATCCGTCAGATAGCGGAGCTTTTCATACAGGCCTTTCACACCGCGCTCTGTCCACCGCGAGGCATTGCGCTTGGAAAAGGTGTGATTCAAAAGCCGTGCCGCGATGAACTCCCATTTGGGCGCCTCCACCGTGGTCAGCTCCACCGCCGCCTTGGTAAGGGCTTCCATTTTCGCTTCCATGGTCATGGCGGGCTTGCAGAAGCTCTCAAATTTCAGCTGCAAGGCGCTGAGGGGATAAACCTCTTCCTCGAAATCCTTCTGGATCTGCCGTAGGACGTCCTCAAGGGCATCATCCCCCACCTCGCGGGCGAGGTCTGCGCGGACGCGGCGCAGGGCGGCGCGCTTTTCACGGTACAAAATATATGCCTTTGCCACCTCATAGTGTCCGCACTCCATGAGTACGCGCTCCACCTCATCCTGTACACGCTCTACGGTCAGTCCACCGTTTTCCGGCAGGCGCTTAAGGACAACCGACAGCATTTCATCGAGCACCCGGTCGTCTATCTCCTGCCCTTGGCTGAAAAATGCCTTTTTCATGGCGTTCAGGATCTTTTCTTCTTGGAACGGGACAACTTCGCCCGTTCGTTTTCTGATATTCATCGGCGACCTCCTTTACATCAACTATCAATTTGCTCCATAACATCAAAATGGTTTTTCTCATACCGGATGAGCCCGTCCCGCCGCATGAGGGACAGCTCGTTGGAAAGCGCGCTGCGTTCTACGCTGAGATAATCCGCCAGTTGCTGGCGATTGTAGGGGATATCAAAGGAATAGCTACCGGTGCGCTTGATACACTCCGAGAAGTAGGACAGCAGCCGCTTTCGAATGGACTTGGGGCCGGTGTGCAGCACCCGGCGGGAGAGCTGCAAATTTTTCTCCGAGCAGAGCGTCAGCAGGTTCCGCACAAGCCGTACATGGCGCGGGCAGACATTGGCGCAGGGTTCCAGTACGCGCCTGATATTCAGCAGCAGTGCTTGCGTATCCTCGGCGGCGGTCACGTTGACCATCAGCGGCTCGCCCGGCACGCAGGCGTACGCCTCCGCAAAGATGCCGCCTGCGCCCACGCTGCTGAGAACGCTGTTGTTGCCCCACACGTCCCCCATCTCGATGATGACTCGGCCGGAGAGCACCACGCCGATCTGCTCCGTGGCAGTCCCCTCTGGGAAAATAATCTCGCCCTTTTGAAAGGCGTGCTCCTTCGCGTGCAGGCAACCGAGTATTTCCTCAATGTCCGACGGCTCCATTCCGCGAAAAAGCCGTGTGTTTGCTAAATTGATCTGCATATTTTTCGCCTCCATGTTGGTGTGCCAACGGACTTTCATGAATTATGATAGTAGAATAAAATCACAAAGTCAAGAGAAACCGCAAGGGGGTATCAAAATGATTCGAAGGATCATCCAGATCGATCAGGAAAAATGCAACGGCTGCGGCGCCTGCGCCGAGGCCTGCCATGAGGGAGCTATCGCTATGGCGGACGGCAAGGCGAAGCTCATGCGGGACGATTACTGCGACGGGCTGGGCGACTGCCTGCCCACCTGCCCCACCGGGGCCATTACCTTTGTGGAGCGGGAGGCGGCGGCCTATGACGAGCAGGCCGTCATGGAAAATAAGCAGCGGAAAATGCGGAAAGAGGGTATGACCCTGCCCTGCGGCTGCCCCGGCAGCCAGTCCCGGAACATTCAGCGCGAGACCGCGCCCGTCGTGGAAGCGTCGCAAGCCCAGCAGGCGAGCAGGCTTTCCCAGTGGCCGGTGCAGATCAAGCTGGTGCCGGTGAACGCGCCGTATTTTGATGGGGCGCGGCTGCTCATCGCCGCCGACTGCACCGCCTACGCTTACGCCGCCTTCCACGAGCGGTTCATCAAGGGACACATCACGCTGGTGGGCTGTCCCAAGCTGGACAGCGTGGACTATGCCGAAAAGCTGACGGAGATCATCCGGGAAAACGACATTAAGAGCGTCACCGTCGTGCGGATGGAGGTACCCTGCTGCGGCGGGCTGGAGCTGGCGGCGAAAAAGGCACTCCAGCAGAGCGGGAAGTTCATCCCGTGGCAGGTGGTCACCGTTACGGTGGACGGCCGGCTGGTGGAAGAATAATAAAATCATTAGAAAAAGAAAGGAAGAAGCACAATGAAGTATGTATGCACCGTTTGCGGTTGGGAGTACGACGAGAGCGTGGGGTATCCCGAGGGCGGCATCGCGCCGGGAACGCCCTGGAGCGAGGTACCGGAGGACTTTGAATGCCCCCTGTGCGGCGTGGGTAAGGACAGCTTCGAGGAGGCGTGAGCTTTCTGCAAAAGGAGTAAAGACGATGAGCTATGATAACTGGAAGGACAAAGTCGGCACATTCGAAGTGATGGACGTGCGGGGCAAAAAGATGGACTTCTTCCCCGC